>Ga0209992_10000293_pt1 | contig 68761 bp, 41 predicted proteins | sample 2SBtaG_2_FD_182564 | JGI IMG/M metagenome (GOLD analysis project Ga0209992, IMG submission 182564) | Deep subsurface microbial communities from Kolumbo volcano to uncover new lineages of life (NeLLi) - 2SBTROV12_ACTIVE470 metaG (SPAdes)... | ecosystem: Environmental > Aquatic > Marine >... | reverse complement strand
CGACTGCCGATAGGTGTCGCTGTTCACCATGAGCGCGAGCAAGTGCTGCACGTCCCAGCCGCTGTCCACGAACTCGATGGCGAGCCAGTCGAGCAGCTCGGGATGGGTAGGCCAGGAGCCTTGGTAGCCGAAGTTGCCCGAACTCTCGACGATCCCCGTACCGAAGAGCATCTGCCACAGGCGGTTGACCGCGACCCGTGCCACCAAGGGATTCTCGGGGGCGGTCATCCACTGGGCCAGGTCGAGTCGGGTAGCGCGGGTCTCGCTCTTCGTGGCTTCGCCGAGAAACTCGGGAACCCCTGGTAGCACCGGGCGCTCCGGGTCGCCCTTGTCGTACTCGCCCCGGGTGAGCACGAAGGTGGGGGGCGCCATCTCCCGCTCCTGCATGATCATGGTGCGGGGGATCTCTGTTTCGAGCTGAGCCAGCTGTGCGTTCAGCTCTACGGTGGCGGCCACTCCGGCGACGTATTCAGGGGAGACCGAGATGCGCCAGGCGTGGGCGATGCGCTCGGCGTGCCGCTCGGCGACCTCGGTGCCGGGCACATCGCGCACCAGGGCTGCGACCAGGTCGCTGGTGAAGCGTTCGGCGGCTTCGAGGGCCTGGTAGTAGAAGCCAGCGGCACCACCGGTATTGATCACCTTGAGCACGAGCACGTTGCGGCCGGGGCGCAGGGCGATGGCCACCCGGTCCTGGTCGGCTTGCACACCCCGGGGGACCTCTCGCTGCAGCACCAGCTCGCCGTTGACGTAGAGGGCGAAGCCGTCGTCGCTGCCCAGGCTGACCTCGAGCTGCCGAGCCTGGGGCGCGTAGATCTCCCGGCCCAGCAGATGCACGTTCACGCCGTCGGCCAGGGCGATGACTTCGCCGTCCTTGAACTCTCGCTGGTAAATCCATGAGAGCGGTGCGCCCGAGCCCCACGAGAACGTCTCGGCCGGGTCAAAGGTCTGGCTCGTCTCGGCGCCGACCTGCACGTCGTAGGCGCCGTCTGCGCCGTCCAGCTCGAACGGCCCCACGTGGTACCAGGGGCCCTGGGCCAGGGGCAGCCGAGCCACGCCCGCCGCACCTAGCTGAGCCAGGGACAGGGCCACGTGTCCAAACACATGGCCGGCCCAGATCGACTCGTAGGACAGGGTCACGATGAGCTCGGTGCCGCCTTCGAAGCCGAAGGGCTCGTCGCTCAGGAACAAGGCGCTGCGCTCGTCGCCCGCGGTGTGTCCGGCGATGGCCCAGCCCGTGTTGGGCCGCTCATCGAACGCGCGCAGGACGCCGTAGTCGTCGTTGTCCTGAGCGAAGTCTGCCCAGGCCCAGGTCAGGTTGAGCTCTCGCTGTTGTGTGGGGTCGAGCAACGACACCGCCTGCACGGAGAGGCCTGTGAGCACGGCGTTGCCGTTGTCTGCTCGGCCGGGCGCGCCGTTGACCAGGCTCGGGTGACGCAAGGCATCGAGCTGGATCAAGCGCAGGTCCTGGCCGTCGGTGCGCAGGCGCAGGGTGTGCACGTCGGTGAGGGGATTCTCGCCGCTGACCAACAGATGGCCGTCCGCCGTCACCTCCATGGAGGCGCCCTCTGCGGAGCTGGCCGAGACAAGCTCGGAAGGCACCCAGTGCAGGTCCAGCTCGTCGGGCAGCGCCGCCCTGAACGTTGCCAAGGCCTGTACATCTTCGGCGCTGGGAGAGTCGAGCGCCGCAGTCAGGTCTTCGAGCTCTGCAGCAAGCGCGACGCGTCGGGCGGCCTGCTCGGCGCTGGGCACCTCGAGAGAGGGCTCGAAGGCGCGGTTGGCATCGGGCAGCTGGGAGTACAGTCCCGGCTCTTCGTTGCTGTTGAAGAACGCATAGAAGCGATAGAAGTCGCGCTGGGTGATGGGATCGAACTTGTGGTCGTGGCACCGGGCGCAGGCCAAGGTCAGGCCCAAGAAGACCGACGCGGTGGTGCTGGCTCGATCGACGGCGTACTCCACCAGGTACTCCTCGTCGATGGCGCCGCCCTCGTCGGTGATCACGTGGTTGCGGTTGAAGCCGCTGGCGATCTGCTGGGCGATGGTGGCCTCTGGCAGCAGGTCTCCCGCGAGCTGCTCGGTCAAGAACCGGTCGAAGGGCATGTTGTCCCGGTAGGCGTTCAGCACCCAGTCGCGCCAGGGCCAGATCTGCCGTCCCGCATCGGTGTGGATGCCGTTGGTGTCGCCGTAGCGCGCCTGGTCGAGCCAGGGGCTGGCCATGCGCTCGGCGTACCGCGAACGGTAGGGCTCCTCGGTGAACAGGCGCTCGACCCAGCGGGACCAGACCACGTCGAAGTCGCCGCCGTCGAGGTCTGCAAGAAAGCGCTCGGTCTCTTCGGGAGTGCTGGGCAGTCCGGTGAGGTCGAGCATCAAGCGCCGCAGCAAGATCTCCGGCCGCTCTTGTGGGGATGGCTGCAGCCCGGCCTGGTTGAGCCCAGCCCGTACGAACTCATCGATGGCCTTGGGGGCCTCGGCGGCCTCGGGGGCCTTGGGGGCCTTGGGGGCCTTGGGGGCGTCGGCGGCTCCGATGGCCTCGGGCGCCCTGGGCGTCTGCCCATCGCGGCCCGGCAGGGGCGGCCGTGCGGGAGGCACAAAGGCCCAGTGCGGCTCGTACTCCGCGCCGTGCCCGATCCAGCGCTCGAGCAGGTCCTTCTGCGACTCGGTCAGCGCGCCGTTGCGGTGCGTCGACGGCGGCATGACCTCGTCGGGGTCCAGGTTGGTGATGCGCCGCCACAGCTCGCTGCCCCCGGGATCACCGGGAGCGATGGCCCGCAGGCCGTCCCGTTCGAGGGTCGCGAACTCGAAGGTGTCCAGGCGCAAGCCCGCCCGCCGGGTGCTTTCATCGGGGCCGTGACAGACGAAGCAGCGCTCCGAGAGGATGGGCCTGATGTCCCGGCCGTAGAGCACGGGGGCCGACGATGTGGTGGCCTCTCCAGCGAGCCACGGCACGGCTGAAACCATGGCTGTGACAAGCCAAAGCGCAGCACCACATCTTGCTATCTGCCCGGAAATCATGGCGGCTCATGCTACAGCAAGACCGTCAGTCCTGGGCTTGAGCGGGCGGTAATGCCCAAATCCGCGAATGCTCCATGCTCCGGACCGCAGCAATCACCTACAAGTTACGCAAGGTGCGACGAGAGCGCCGCCCTGTTCAGGCACAGACGACGAGATCGAGAGAGAGCAGCATGGCCAGTCGGTGTTTCAGTAGTGCTCAAGATGCGCTGGCGGGCTGGTCGGTGGTGGGAGTGATGCTCACCCTGATCGCGGTGCCCTCCAGCCGTGCCCAGGCCACCGACCCAGGTCTGCGGGCCACGGACCCGGGGGCCCAGGCCACAGGCCCGGGGGCGCAGGCTGCCGACCAGAGGGCGTCCGCGCTGCTCGACGACTGGGCCCGGGACCTGGTCGCTCCTCCCCTGGGCCGCAGCGGCGACCGGGGCGCCGTGGTGGCCCGCTGGTTCGAGCGCCTGGCCGAGGACCCTCGCCATCCCCTGGCCGAGGCCACCTTGCGGCTCATGCGGCTGGTGCGGCCCGACCTGCAGCGGCCAGACGCCTTTCGCGCCTCGGCCCTCGCCCTCGACCCCCACGCCTTCGGCCCCCTCGCTCGCCACCAGCTGGAGCTGATTCAGGGCCGGGCCCGCGCCGATCTGCCCGGTGCAGGGCGGGGACCCGATCTGTACCCCCAGCTGGCCCCGTCCCTCGAGGTGCTGGGCCCCTTGCCTCCCCTGGCAGATCCGGGCGCCCTCGCCGCAGACCCCGAAAGCATGGTCAGCCCGGGCTTCGGTGAGCAGCACGAGGGCCTCGACGGGCCTGCTGAGTGGGTCCGCCATGACCGTGGGCCCGCCGACCTGCGTGTCTCCCCTGTGAACGGCTTCATCGAGCGGGACGGCTGGGCCCTGATGGCTCTGCGCTTCGATGTGCCTGGCGGCGGCCCGGCCTACATCGAGGTCGACCTGGGCGGCGCGGGGGGCGGCTCGTTCACGGGCTCCCTGGGCGCTGTCTTCGCCTATGGAGGCAGTGCTTTTCGGGGACACGTGCTGGGGGCTGGCGAGGTGCCGGTGGGCTACGGGTTGTCCCTCAACGGGGCGGCGCCGAAGAGCGTTGATCTCTCGACGGGAAGCTACAGCGCGGTCCAGCATCACCCGGTGGTGCTGGCGGACGGTCGCAACGAGCTGCTGCTGCGTGTGTCCCTCGACCGACCGGTGGCGCCCCTGATCAGGGTGCTCGACACCGACGGCGCGCCCGTGGCCGACCTGTCCTGGGCCCACGACGAACGGCCCGTGGGGCGCACTCTGCGCCTGGCTCCTCCGGGCCCCTGGCGCCTGGGCAGCCGCTTCGCCCTGGCCCAGATCAGCGACCCGTCACCCATGGTGCGGGCCCTGCGCGGACTGCTGGCGGCCCTTGATCGCCGTCCCGCCGAGGGGCTGGCCGATCTGCTGGAAGCCCTGGCCCAAGACGACGACCCTGCCCTGGCCGCCACCGTGGCCGGTGTGGTCGAGCGCATGGCCTACCTGCCCGACGTGTGGCGCCGGGGACGGTCGCGCCAGCTGGTCGAGGCGGTACGGGCCCAAGATGCAGACCACCTGCCCATGGGCCTGGCCTGGGCAGGCATCCTCGCCGCTGAAGATCGGGACGAGGAGGCCATCGACCTCCTGCGCGCCCTGGCCGACACCTGGCCTGAGCACCCGGCGCCCCTGCTGCGCCTCAGCGACGTGTACTCGGGCCTCGACATGGATGCCCAGGCCCGTCTGGCCCTGTTCGACGCCTTCGATCGGGCGCCCCAGAGCCCTCGAGTGCTCGCCTCCGTGGCCTCGTTCTGGCGGGGCAAGGGCTACGACCGCCGGGCCCTTGAGGTCGAGGTCGCCCTGCAGTCCTCCCTGGGGTTGTCCGCCAACAGCCTGGAGTCGAGCGCCCGTCGTCTGGCCACGGCGGGAGACCTGGACGGCTCACTCGCCGCCTGGGAAGACGCCCTCTCCCGCACGCCGAGCGCTGGCCGTCGCCTGCGCTTCGCCCATGTCCTGCTGGGGGCCGAGCGGCTGAACCGGGCCGCTGCCCTGATCGATGGGCTCATCGACGACTTCCCCCGGTGGAGTGACCCCTGGTTGGCCCGAGCCGATCACGCCGCCCTGACGGGGGACATCGGCGGCGAGGTCAACGCCCTGCGCGAGGTCTTGGCCCGGGAGCCGTCCCTCTCCGTGGCCCGGGCTCGGCTCGCGTCGATCATGGGCGTCGACGAGACCAGCGCGTTCTTCGCCCGCTACGACATCGACGGCGCCGAACTCATCGCCGCCTACGATCCCGACGGCCAAGAAGACTCGGTGGTGCGCCTGCTTGACCTGGGCCTGGTGCGCCTCTTCGCCGATGGGGTCAGCGAGACCTACACCCACGAGCTGATCCAGGTCCGCGACCTGGACGCCTGCAACAGCGAGGGCACCCTGCGCCTGCGGGGAGAGGTGCTGAAGGTGGCCACGATCAAGGCCGACGGCACGGTCTTCGAGCCCCTGCGCCTGAGCGGCGAGTACGTCATGCCGAATCTCGAGCCCGGCGACTTCATCGAGACCATCACCCGCACCCGCCAGAGCGCTCCCCGAGATGAGGTGTCCCGGCTGGGGTCGTGGTTCTTCACCTCGATCAGCGAGCCCTTTCAGGTGAGCCGCTACGTGGTGCGCCTGCCCGCCGAGCTGCCCCTGCGCCTGGAGGTCGGGCAGTTTGACGGTCAGCACGAGGTGCTGGAGGCGGGCTCCGATCAGGTGCACTTCTTCGAGCGTCGCGACGGGCGGCGGGTGGTCACCGAGCCGGGCGTGCCGGGCCCGCGGCGCTTCCTGCCCTGGGTCGAGTTCGGCATGGACCGTCCATGGGAGCCGGTGCTTTCATTCATGCGTCTGGGGCTGGATCCCCTGGCCCTGGTCACGCCGGAGATCGAGGCGGCGGCCCGGGACGCACTGGCGGGGGTGACCGGCCAGGAGGCTCAGGCCCGTGCGCTCCACCATGCCGTGGGCGGCTTGCTCGATCAGCGCTACCGCTCGCCGAGCCCGGCGGTGACCTCGTTGCTGGCCCGCGAGGGCAATCCCACCGTGCTCTACGCCGCCCTGCTCGCCGCGGCAGGTATCGAGCGGGACTTCGTCTGGAGCCTGGCCGCGCCCCCCGCGGCAGACGAGGAGGGCGACGAGCCCTTCGCCGAGCCCGCCCGCTTCAGGCAGCGGCTGCTGCTGGTGGTGCGCCCTGACGATGGCCCGGCGGCCTGGTGTGACCTCACCTATCGCACCCTGCCCTACGGCCATCTGCCCGGGGACAACTCGGGCGCCCAGGCGGTGCTGGTGAAGAGCGGCGCGCTGCTGTCCGTGCCCTCCAGCGATGTCCCTGGCAACGACTGGCACCTTGAGGGCCGGGTGGCCGCCGATGGCAGCGCCCAGATCGAGGGCAGCCTGTCACTGCTCGGCGGCCCGGGTTTCATGGCCCGGGAGCAGCTGGGCGAGTACCCGGACGCCTACCACCAGCCCATCGTCCAGGGCGTGGCGGCGGGCAGCCTCGACGGGCTCGACATGACCAGCCATGAGATCACGGGGCTGGATGAGGGCGATGAGCAGGGGGTGGCCTTTCGCTGGACAGGCGACGTGCCTCGTTTTCTCGATGGGGCCGCAGGCACGCTCAGCCGGCCCTTGCCCCTCTCTCGCCTCGAACTGGCACCCCAGGTGGCGATCGAGGGGGCCCGGCAGCTGCCGTTCCTGTCCCGGGGGCTGGGCATCGAGCGCACGGAATTCAGCCTTGACCTCGACCCTGGCCTCGAGCTCGTCGACCCGCCAGAGGGCCTGAGCCTCTCCTACGGCGGCTGGACCTATGATCTGTCCCTCGCAGAGGAGAGCGCCGGCCGCTGGGTCCTGCGTCGGGAGATGCGCCGGGAGCCCTTCGCCATCGCGGCGGACGACTACGCTGGCCTGGTCGATTTCTGCACCGCCGTGGACACCGCGGAGGGGGCTCGGCTGCAGCTGCGCCGCAGGGACTGAATCGCTGACCGAATCGCCGGGGCCCGGGTCTTGGGCTTCCGTTGACCCTCCCCGGGGCTCGCGGATAGATTCAGGCTCCAAAACCACGCTCCCCGAGGACGACCCCCAGCGATGCATCGCGTCCACTTCCGCAAGGAAAACGTCACCGTCGAGGTTCCCACCGGCTCCCAGCTTCTGGCTGTGTGCAAGGACGCGGGCGTCGACCCCTATCCCCAGCTCAAGGGGCTGCTCTCCTGCCACAAGAAGGGCTTCTGTGGCACCTGCGCCGTGAAGGTCGTCACCGAAGACGGTGTCGAGGCTCTCACCCCGCCTTCAAAGCGGGAGCTGGGCTACTTCAAGCGGCTGAAGATGATGCATCGCGAGGGGCAGCGTCTCGCTGATCAGCTCCGTCTGTCCTGCCAGGCTGAGGTCACCGGCGATCTGATCGTCGAGACCAACCCGAGCCTCAAAGAGGGCTGGAAGCGACACGGCCACTACGCAGGCAAGCCCACCCGTTCTTGGGACCGTTCTTGATGCTGAGCAAACTCACCACGGGGCTGTTGCTGACGGCTCTGGCCCTGGTGCCCGGGGGCTGTGCCTCCACGGTGATCGACCACACGACGCCCGGCGAGACGGCGCACCTGTCGAACATGCGCCAGCTCACCTTCGGCGGGACCAACGCCGAGGCCTACTGGTCGTACGACAACGACGAGCTGATCCTGCAGATCACCAACCAGCATCTGGGTACGGGCAGCGAGACCCGGGGCACCACCAGATGCGATCAGATTTTTCGCATCGACGTGCAGACTGGCGAGCTGACCCCGCTGACAGATGCGGGGCGCACCACCTGCGCGTTCTTCATGCCCGGGCGCGATCGGGTGCTCTTCGGCTCGACCCACGAGGCTGGCGTCGACTGCCCACCCAAGGCTGACCGCTCTCAGGGCTACGTCTGGGATATCTACGAGAGCTACGAGATCTTCTCGTCGAACCGTGACGGCGGCGAGCTGATCAACATGACCCACAGCCCGGGCTACGACGCCGAGGCCACCATCTCTCGCGACGGGAAGATCGTGTTCACCTCGACGCGCAGCGGCGACCTCGAGCTGTGGTCCATGAACCTTGACGGGGGCGACCTGGTCCAGCTCACCGACCGCCTGGGCTACGACGGCGGGGCGTTCTTCAACAACGCGGGCGACCAGATCGTCTGGCGCTCCACGCGCTTTGACAGCGACGCCGAGCGGGACGAGTACCGCCAGCTCCTCGCTCGCAACCTGGTCAAGCCCGCCAAGATGGAGCTCTGGATCGCCGACGCCGACGGCAGCAACGTGCGCCAGCTCACGGACAACGGGTGCGCGAACTTCGCTCCGTTCTTCACCCCGGACGATCGCTCGATCCTCTTCTCCAGCAACCTGGGCGGCGGCCCGGACAGCTTCGACTTCGACGTCTGGATGATGGACCTGGAGACCGGAGAGCTCGAACAGATCACCCACTCCCTGGGCTTCGATTGCTTCCCCATGTTCTCCTGGGACGGTGAGCGCATCGCCTTCACCAGCGCCCGTTCACCGCGCTTCAAGGGCGACCTGAACGTCTTCGTCGCGGACTGGACGCCATGAAAGATGTGGTGGCGGTGATCATGGGTGGGGGCCAGGGCACGCGGCTGTTTCCCCTGACCCAGCACCGGGCCAAGCCTGCTGTGCCGGTGGCCGGGCGGCTGCGCCTCATCGACATCCCCCTGAGCAACTGCATCAACTCGGACATCACGCGCATGTTCGTGTTGACCCAGTTCAACTCGGCGTCGCTCAACCAGCACATCTCCCGCACCTACCACTTCGGCATGCTCACCGACGGCGGAGTCGACGTGATCGCCGCCGAGCAGACCGCCGACAGCCGCGACTGGTTTCAGGGGACCGCGGACGCCGTGCGCCAGTCGCTGCACCACGTGGTCAGCGGCAGCACCAAGCAGGTGTTGATCCTGGCGGGCGACCATCTGTACCGCATGAACTACGAGCCGTTCATGCGCCGCCACGAAGAGAGCCAGGCAGACATCACCATCGCGGTCTGCCCGGTGGCCGCCGACGATGCGTCGAGCTTCGGCCTGCTGCATGTGAACGAAGAGGGCTTCGTCACCCGCTTCGCCGAGAAGCCCACGGGCGATGCGCTGGAGGCCATGCGTGTGGACCCGAACCGTCCCGTGGCCGGAGGGGGCGCTCCCGGTGTGCCGTACCTGGCCTCCATGGGCATCTACATCTTCTCGCCCTTCGTGCTGCAAGAGCTGCTCGACGCGAACCCGAACGCGAACGACTTCGGCCGGGAGATCATCCCCGCCGCGCTCGAGCCCGAGAATCGCTATCGGGTCTCGGCCCACACCTTCCGCGGTTACTGGGAGGACATCGGCACGATCAAGGCCTTCCATCGGGCCAACCTGGCCCTGGCCCAGAAGGGGCAGTTCGGTCTCTACGACCCGAAGTTCCCCCTCTACACCCGGCCTCGTTATCTCTCGCCCACGCGCTTCACAGAGGCCAGCGTAGAAGAGTCGCTGGTGGCTGAAGGCAGCATCATCGGGCGGGTGAAGATGCGCAACTCGGTGGTGGGCATTCGTTCGATCCTTCATGACGGGGTCGACCTCGACCACGTGCTGGTCATGGGCAACGACGTCTACGAGACCGAGACCGAACGGGCCGCGTCCGAGGCCCGGGGGATTCCACCCCTGGGCATCGGCGAGAACTCGGTCATCCGTCAGGCCATCCTGGACAAGGGCTGTCGCATCGGGCGCAACGTGTCGATCCTGAACGAAGCCGGGGTCGAGACGGAGGACGGCCAGCACCACTACATTCGCGACGGCATCGTGATCATCCCCAAGGATGGGGTCGTGCCGGACGGCACGGTGATCTGAGCCCGTGCCTTCAATCATCGATCCGGCAGCGCGGCAGCAGATCGAACGGCGTCTCGACTCGCTGAGCCCCGAGCATCGGGGCGCCTGGGGACGACTCACCGTGGGCGGCATGGTCTGCCATTGCTATGACGCGGTGCGCACGGCCGTGGGTCAGAACCCGGCGCCGCTGCTGGGCAAGTTCGGCCCGCTGCGGCCGCTGCTGGCCTGGCTCATGATCGACGTGCTGCCCTGGCCCAAGGGCAAGGCCAAGACCGTGCGTCAGATGTTGTCCACCAAAGAAGGTGATCTGGCCGGGGATGTGCAGCGCTTGCAGCGGTCGTTCGGGCAGGTGATCGACCGTGGCGCGCAAGAGAGCTGGGGCGTGCACCCGCTGTTCGGCCCGCTGAGTCGGGCGCAGTGGGGTCGGCTGATCTGGCGACATGTCGACTACCACCTGAAGCAGTTCGGGGTGTGAGCGGCGCTGACCCAGGCCCTGCGGGTGACGGGCCGGGTGATGGGCGTGGTCATGGTTCAGACCTGCCCTCGTCGTGGAAACTGCATGGTCGGGCTCTGCGTGACTGGCTCGACGGAGCGCGAGACACCTACGTCGATGTGGTCGACGATGAAGGCGAGGTCGACCGGGTGGCCGTCGACGTGTTCTTTCGCGGGCCCGACGAGCTGGAAGACTGGGAGCGTGCGGCCCTGGCTGCCTGCAAAGGCCGGGTGCTCGACCTGGGCGCGGGGGCCGGTTGCCATGCTCTGGCGTTGCAAGCGCGCGGGCTGTCAGTGACCGCCCTTGAGGTCAGCCGGGACGCCGTCGAGGTGCTGGGGCAACGAGGTGTGCAAGACGCTCGACTGGCCACGGTGGACAACTGGCCGGCGGTGGCCATGTCCGCGACGGGGGCGTGCGCATCCGCAGGGCCGTCAGCTGGAATCGGGGGCGCGAAGGACTCGTCTGAGCAACGCTTCGACACCCTGCTGATGTTGATGCACGGCGCGGGCCTGGCGGGCGATCTTGAAGGCCTGGAGTGGTTGCTGGCCCAGGCGTCCGGGGTGCTCTCGCCCGGAGGATCGCTGATCGTCGACTCACGGGACCCTGGCTGCGGCGCGGCCGTGGCAGAGCTGCACGTCGTCTACCAGGGTCAGCGGGGGCGGCCCTTCGATTGGCTATACCTGGATGCTCCGTCGTTGCGTGAACTGGCCGAGGAAGGAGGGTTCGTAGCGGAGAGGCTCTGGCAGAGCGACAACGGGCGGCACGTCTGCCGCCTGACCAAATGAGCGGTGGGCTCCACCGGTGAGGGTGGCAGCTGAGCTCCGCCAGGGCCTTCAGTCAGCGTGGCTCGATTTCAGGATCTGCAGAAAGGGCGGCGCGGGAGGCCCCAAGGTCCAGATTTTGGTCTAGAGTGCCTCCTTGAGACATCATGGGGCCGACCCCAGTCCAACAACTGGAGGGAAATAGGATGCGGGTTGTAGCGCTTGTGCTCCTGCTGATGGTTGTGCTGGCTACTACGCCTGCTGCGCAGCCCTCCCTTGTGTTGCATGGTCAGCCATTCTTTGATGGCAACATGGTGCTGTCACTCTCGGATGAGACCGCGATTGGCGAGCAAGCGTTTGTCGCTGTTGGTCTGACACCTCTCTACACGCCGGTGCTGACAGGAAAGGGCCCCTGGCACATTGGTGTCTTGCTGACTGTTCTTCCGATAGGGCCGATCCCCGCCATGGGTCGGGTCGACTTACCGTTCCCGATGCCTGCCGAGGACCTGAGCGTCGTTGGTCTGCAGATGCCTGTGCAAGGGTATGTCGCCGGGAAGCTGTCGAATCCTGCCATATTGACCATGGATTCCCCGTACCTGCCAGCAACCCCCATCATTGAGCTGTCGCCCCCGGAACCTTCCCAAGGTGCGGGCTACGGCGACACACTGGCACTAGGTGACCTCAACAACGACGGCATCACCGATCTTGTCGTTGGGGCATGGTTCGAGGACTTCTCCGGAGTCAACAAATCGGGCCGTGTGTACGTGCACTGGGGGCCTGACTTCTCCACGTACATGACGCTTCAGCCTGTCTCACCTGTGCCGTTCGGTCTGTTCGGGGCGAACTTGGTGATCGCGGACATCACTGGCGATCAAGTGGACGACCTCGTTGTTGGAGAGACGGCAGGCAGCCCGCCCATCCCAGGACGGAACGGCCTACTCCACGTCTTCGCTGGCGGAGCTGGTTTCTCTTCGACACCTACGTTTTCGATTCCAAGCCTCGGGACTGGGGAGGTGTACACCATCTTTGGGCGTATTCTCGCAGCCGGGGACTTCAATGGAGATCTTGCACCTGATCTTGCTGTCGGCATTCACAAGGCCACAGTCAGCGGCTTTTCGAGCGCTGGGCGCATCGATGTTTACTGGGGACCCACTTACACGACAGTTCAGTCCATCGAGAATCCTGCGCCAGCTGCCTTTGATGCCTTTGGTGTGTTCCTTGCCGTCGCAGACCTGACGGGTGATGGCATCGACGACCTCATCGAGGGCAGCGGTCAAGATGACGTTGGTGGTGTCCCGAACATTGGCAGCGTCCACACGTTCGCTGGCCCTTCCCTGGCGCTGCACAAGAGCATCCCCAATCCTCTTCCCCAGGGATTCAACTCCCGTTTTGGTGATGAAGTGCATGCAGCTGATCTCGATGGTGATGGCCTTGCCGAAGTGATCACAGTTGACCTGAAGAACAGGGTCTATATCTTTTGGTCTCCTGACTTCGACACATACACAGGCATCGAGAAGCCGCAAGCCCTCAACACAGTGACAGGCAACACTGCATCGTATGGTTACTTCGTTGAGACTGCGGATGTGAACGGAGACGGGTTTCGGGATGTTTTGATTTCTGATGTATTCGAAGGTGTGCAGAGCTGTGCTTCAGCGAAGGAGGGCACGCTCTTTACCGCACTCGGCCCTTTCTACTCATCCTTTCACGTGCTCCCTAATCCAAGTTCGTCATGCGGAGACAACTTCTCCTGGCGCATCACAGTCGGTGACGTGGACGGGGATGCGATCGAAGATGTGCTGATGAGTAGCCCCACGGCTGATGAGGGTGGCAGTCTCAATAGTGGTCTGGTGTATCTGTTTACTGGTGTTCCTGCGGCCGGTCAATGAGAAGGGCCAAGCGTTGGGAGGATGCGGGCCTGAGCAAGGGCTGGAAGGCGGGGTGCACAGGTCCGGACCTGTCCAACTCACCCGCCCGATTCTATGGTACTACCTGAGGAGATAATCATGTCACAGAGCACACTGCGCTACTTGGTTTCTGCAATTGGTCTAGCCCTACTCGTAGTAGTGGCGCCCCCTCGCGCTTCAGCTGATGATCTCTACGTAAGCATGCTCTCGGGGATTGACCAACCACTAAGCGGAAGTCCCTCTGACCCATATCAGACAATCAGCTACGCATTGACATGGGCGTTGCCTGGAGATGTGATCAAAGTGGCGGGCGGAACTACTGCAGACAGCTTTTACACCGCTGCAAACGGGGAGAGCTTTCCGATCATGCTCGCTGACGGCGTAAAGATCATCGGGGACGAACCGATTCAGGACCAAGGTCGGTGGCCTAGGATCGGAGGTGATGTGGGATCAAGCCAAGAAGCACTGATCGTGCTGGACGCAACAGGAGCAGACAACGACATCAGTAGGGTGGAACTGCGCCAGTTACGCTTCATGGGAGAAAACGTCACAGGCCAAGACTCTCCGGTAGCGATCAAGATAACGGTTTCCGACGAGAACGCCATCAGCGGCTTGCTGATAAACAACAATGTCTTTGAACGGCCCCACCAGAACTCAAGCGGAGCTTCTGGCCTCGCAACCATTACGATTACTGCTGATAACGGAAGGCTGGATGGTGCTTGCAGCATCAGCAATAATGAAATCCAATGCTCAGACAGGGGAGGTATTGAGTTCGTTGCCAAGGCTGGGGCCAACCAAACAGTCAGAACGGACGGCCGCATTGAGGATAACTTCATCTTCAATCCCGGCGGCGCGCCAGATTCATTTGGAATCCTCTGGCACGCAATTGATGGTGGGCACCCAGAACCTAGTTCATCAACATACAGTGGGCCAGACAGCATTTCCGGCAACACGATTCGAAGTCGTGGAAACGCGTTGGTCAGCGGCGTCATTATTCTCTGTGAAGAGCACACATTCTATGGCATCACTAGCTTCTCGGAGAACATAGTTGATGGATGCCAAAGCCACGGAGTAGTCCTTAGTGCCGACGGGTGGAACACTTCCGAGGCCCCCGAAATCACGATATTCGCCGTCCAGAACAGAATCACTGGCAACGGGGGCAGCGGCGTTCTAATGGAGTGGGACCGCACAAATTTCGTTTCTGATCTCGGCAAGGGCTACATCCATTGGGTCTCCAAGGGCGGCCTGATCGCTGACAACTCTCGATACGGCGTCGAAGTCATCGGTGCGGATCAAGACAGCACAGGTTCGATCAGCTTTTCAGGCGACAATCTCCTCAACAACGCCCTTGGGGGATTGGGGTTTGATGACCATGATCCTATTGGCACAACGCCGGTGAGTGACATCGGAACCGTAGGCACGTCATTCGGCAACAGTATCGTGTACCTTAACAACAGCAACGGAGACCAGGTCGTCGGACTGTCGGCAATGCTGCTCACTGGCGTGTACGACACAGTTACATATAGTGACTTCAGAAACATTCCCCTTGACACGCCAGCCTATCCGTGTGACCCGACACAGGACGCGGACAACAACATTGACTGCGATCCACTCTTTGTAAACAGCGCACGCAGCGACTATCACCTGCTGGCCTAGAGATATGGTCAAGAGCTGTGGATGAGAGAATCTGAGAATCACGCGGCGGCCTTGGTGCCATCCTTGAACTGGACTCCTCGGATGATGTCTCCGAGGAGCTTGTATCCGTTGAGCTTCCGCCACTTGCGCTCGGCGGCTTGAGCGAGCTTGAAGACCATGGTCAGGCAGGCCATGCGCGACCCTGAGCCCTTGGTTCGCTTCGTGCGCAGCCGCACGGTGGCGAAGGTCGATTCGATGGGGTTGGTGGTGCGCAGGTGGAGCCAGTGCTCGGCGGGGTAATCATAGAAGGCCAGCAACGCCTCCTTGTCCTTGACCAGGCAGTCCACGGCCTTGGGATACTTGGCCTCGTAGGTCTTGACGAAGAGGTCGAGGGCCTTGAGCGCGCCGTTTCTCGATGGTGCCATCCAGATCTGATGCAACGCATCCTTGGCCCGCGATTGCTCGACCTTCGGCAGCTTGTTGAGCACGTTGGCCGTCTTGTGGCACCAGCAGCGCTGGATTCGGGTCGCGGGCCAGACCTGGGGGAGTGCCTTCCAGAAGCCGAGGGCGCCATCACCGACGGCCAGCTTGGGGTCGATGGTGAGCCCACGAGCCTTGCAGTCCAGGAGCAGCTCCTTCCAGGACTGCTCGCTCTCGCGGTAGCCGTCCTGGATGGCGATGAGTTCCTTCTTGCCTTCGGCCGTGGCGCCCATCACGACCAGGATGCATTGGCGGTGCTCTTCCAGGCGGATGTTGAAGTGGATGCCGTCGGCCCAGATGTAGACGTAGTTCTTGTCGCTGAGATCTCGGCCGCCCCACTCCTTGTAGTCCTCTTCCCAGGACTTCTTGAGACGCACGACCGTCGTTGCCGAGAAGCCAGGTGCGTCCTTCCCGAGGAGCGCGGACAGGGCCTCGGAGAAGTCCCCCGTCGAGATGCCCTTGAGGTACAGCCAGGGGATCAGCTCATCGAGAGTCTTCGTGCGCCGCAGGTACGGCGGCAGGATCTTGCTGGTGAAACGGACGCGATCTCCATCCTCCGCCGCACGACGGTCATGGACGCGCGGTCGCCGCACGGCGATCGGACCCAGACCGGTCTGGATCTCCCTCTCCGGGCAGTGACCGTTGCGCACGACGAGATGGTGCCCGGAGCCGTCCAGGGCTGCCGCGTGCTCGGCCAGGTACGACGCGACCTCGTTCTCAAGGGCCGCGGCCAGCATGCGCTGTGCGCCGCTGTGCAGCACCTCCGTCAAGATGTCCTTGGGGCTCTCGACTGGCTCGGCTGTGGTGAAACTCGTAAGCTGACTCATGTGGCGTATCCTCTCCCCGTGTCGGGGGGCTTGGGTGTCGGTTTGAACTTCAACACCAAGGGTACGCCGCGCTTCGTTCAGATCTGCCTCGTCCACAGCTTTAGGTTATATCTCCTGGCCTACCCGCCGTCTCCTTGCATCGACATAGGAAGCAACAGCGGCGCAGACTTGCTCATCGACATCGACGGTGAGGACAGGGTTCAAGACGGTGACTACGACTGTAGCGGAACTCCTATGCCGATCGTCGACTTGGGATTCGATGAAGTGTCTCAGCCAGAATGCCCATAACACTTGCTCGCCAACCAGTGGGCACCGCCAGTTTCAAAGTCTTGTACTGCAAACGTAGTCGTTACCAGTTCGTCGCCGCCGTGGACGGGGCACCTCGGCCGAAGTGGATGATCTGACTCTTCTCCCCGGCCCGGTCATCCGGTCTTGAGAGGCGGTTGCCGGTCTCCATCATGACGGGCCTCAGAGGCGTGCTGCTGGCGCCAGGATTAGAAGGGCCGGTGAGCCAGACCGCAGCCCGCCCACTTCAGCGCCCGACCAGCCCGTCGTAGACAATCCCCACCCACACGTCTGGCGTCATGAACCCGCCGCCCCAGCGCTCGTCGAGGTCGGCGGTGGGCTTGGCGCTGATGACCTCACTGCGGTTCAAGCCGTCTGCGATCAAGGCGCTGATGGCGTCGCGGGCGGTGACGAGCATGTCGCGGTAGCTGCGCAGGGCGTGTCTGTCCCCCAGGGGGCCGTGTCCCGGGATGATCGCCGTGTGGTCGTCGACCAGGGCCAGGGCCTTGTCGGCGCCGGCGATGACACCGTCGATGCTGCCACCGCTGCCGGTGTCGATGAAGGGGTACATGCCGTTGACGAAGATGTCGCCCATGTGCAGCACGTTGGAGCCGCTGAGGAACACCAGGGAGTCGCCGTCCGTGTGGGCTGCGGGCACGTGAATCAGCTGGATGTCCTGTCCGTTCCAGTGCAGGTCGAGGCCGTCAGCGAAGGTGATCGTGGGCCAGCCCTCCGCGGGGGAGGCGGGGGTGGTGCGATCGAAGGCTTCCATGTACTGGTCGACCGTGAGTCGTTCGCGCACCGCTTCATGGGCCACGATGAGCGCGCCGGTGGCGGCCATGTTGGCGTTGCCGCCGGTGTGGTCCCCGTGCCAGTGGGTGTTGAGCACCCAGCGCAGGGGCTGGTCGGTCTTGCTCTTGATCACCGCAAGAATCTTGTCGGACAGGTCGCTGAACTGGTCGTCGATGAGCAGCGCGCCGTCGTCACCCACCACCAGACCCATGTTGCCGCCGGCGCCGGTGAGCATCCATGTGCCCTTGCCCAGCAGCTCGGCCTCGATGGTCACCCCGGAGAAGTCCTGGGGCGGCGCCGAGGCCGGGATCGGCGCCAGGAGCGGGGCCGTCGCCGGTGCGCTGGCGAAGGGGATGAAGGACGCCAAGCCCAGGGCCAGGCAGGGGATGGCAGTGCGCAGCATGGCGGTCTCCACGGGACGGCTTGCGATTGTACGCCGTTGCGGGGACATCCCCGTGGGTCACTTCTTGCGCTTGGTCTGGCCCTTGCCCATTTTCTTGCGCACGGCGGTGCGGCTGAACTTCTCGTGCCAGGCGATGGCGGCCTCCTGACAGCCCCGTTCCTGCTTGGGTTTGGCGGGCTGGCGCTGCACGTAGCTGCCATCGCTACCCATGTCCCAGGTGCAGCGCTGATCGTTCAGCTGCAGGTCGATGAGTCGCCGGAGTTCTTGCTGCAGGTGGGGCTCGGTGACCGGCGCCAGCACCTCGACCCGGCTGTTGAGGTTGCGGGTCATGGCGTCTGCCGAGCCGATGAAGAACTCCTCGTCGCCGTCGTTCAAGAAGTAGAACAGCCGCGAGTGTTCGAGGAAGCGCCCGACCACCGAGATCACGGTGATGCTCTCGGAGAGGCCGGGGATGCCCGGTCGCAGGCGGCATGTGTCCCGAACGATGAGGTCGATGCGCACGCCTGCCTGAGCCGCTTCGTACAGCGCGCGCACGATGGCCGGGTCTTCGAGGGCGTTCATCTTCATCTGGATCAGGCCCTTCCCGCCAGCGGCCACGTGTTGGGCCTCGCGCTGGATGCGTTGGATCAGCGCGGGCTTGGCCAGCTTCGGTGAAGGCAGCAGGGAACCGTAGTTGCGCTTGGGTTTGTAGCCCGTGGTCAGGTAGTTGAGCAGCTCGGTCAGGTCGGCGCCGATGCCCGGGTCGCAGGTGAGCATGCCGACGTCGACATAGACTCGCGCCGTGCCCGCGTGATAGTTGCCCGTGCCGATGTGCGCGTAGCGCTGCAAGCCGTTGTAGTCCTGGCGCACCACCTGGATGATCTTGCAGTGGGTCTTCAGGCCCACCACGCCGTAGGTCACGTGGATGCCCGCTTCTTCCATGCGGCTGGCCCAGCGGATGTTCGCGGCCTCGTCGAAGCGCGCCTTCAGCTCGACCACCACCGCGACCTGCTTGCCGTTGCGAGCGGCCTCCATCAGGTAGTCGATGGCCCGGGTGTCCGCCGACGTGCGGTACAGGCACATCTTGATGGCGCGCACCTTGGGGTCTGCTGCGGCCTCGCGCAGCAGCCGTTCGATCGACGTGCTGAACGATTGATAGGGGTGATGCAGCAGCAGCGGCCCCTTGTCCCGGATGATGTGAAAGATGTTGCGGTTGGTGCGCAGCTCAGCGTGATCGACCGGGCGGTGATGGGGGAAGCGCAGCTCGGGCAGGGGCAGGTCGGCGAGCTCGAACAGGTCGGCCATGCCCAGCATGGTGTCGATCTCGAACACGTCGACCACTTCGTCCAGGCCCAGGTTGGCGGCCAGCAGGCCCCGTTGCTCGGCAGCCATGTCGTGGTCGACCTCCAGGCGCACGATGGGGGCGAACTTGCGGTCTCGCAGCTCGCTCTCGATCATGGCCATGAGGTCGTCGGCGTACTCTTCGTCCTGCTCGGTGTTGGCGTTCCGCGTGACCCTGAAGAAGGCGCAGCTCTCGATCTCCATGCCAGGGAAGAGCAGGTCGAGGTTGGCGGCCATGACGCTTTCGAGGGAGACGTGGGTGTCGGTCTCCCGTACCTTCAGAAAGCGCGCGGTGCCTGGGCCCACGGGTACCTTCACCCGGGCGAGGGCGTTGGTGGTGGAGCCCGGGTGGCGGAGGCTCACCAGCAGGTTCAGGGACAGGTTCGAGATGAACGGAAACGGGTGGGCGGGGTCGATGGCCTGGGGAGTGACCAGGGGGTAGATATTGTCGACGTAGTAGTCCCTGAGCCAGGTGCGGTCGTCCTCTTCGAGAGACTCGAAGGACACCAGCTGCACGCCATGTCGAGGCAGTTCAGCAAACACGCGCCCGAGGGCATCGCGCTTGAGGTCTTCGAGCACGTGCACCAGGTCGCGGCAGTCGTTGAGCTGTTCGTTGGCGGAGCGGCCGTCGACGGTGCGGGCTTCGAGGCCGGCGCCCACCTGCTGCATCAGGCCGCCGATGCGCTTCATGAAGAACTCGTCGAGGTTCCTGCCCACGATGGCCAGGTAGCGCACCCGCTCCAGCAGAGGTGTGCGTTCATCCACCGATTCGTTCAGCACCCGAAACTGGAAGTTCAGCCAGGTCAGCTCTCGGTTCAGGAAGTAGGCGGGGCAGGTGAGGTCGTGGGTGCCGTCCTCTTTGGAGGTGGGGACCGGCACATCATCGGCGGGTGTGCGGGGCGGCCCGCTGGCCGCTTCCTGGGGTGCGCTCTCGCCCTGGGCCTCGCCGGTGTCCGGGTCTGCCCCTGCGACGGACACAGCCTTGGCCGTGTCCTCACGAAAGGGGCGGGCCGGATCTGATGCGTGCTGCTTGCTGGTCATCGTGCTGCTTGTAGCCCCGTGGCCGCTGGTTCGCTAGCGGGCTGTGCGTACAGCCTGCAAGGGGCTCATCGGCAGAGGCCATGCCCGGACTGTGCTCGATCGCCCGGGAGGTGTGGTCCAGCCCCTCAGCTGTCCTTCACTTTGTACCCGATCCGGGGGAACGGGTTGGTGATCGAGGAGATCAGATTGCGGGCGTGGGACGAGATGCGCTTCAAGAAACGCACGTAGAGCGCCACCACCACCGCTTCACGGGCGGTGAGGTCGACGTCCTGGCTGATCAGGGCCTCTTCGATGCTGCGGCAGGCCGCCGAGATCTCGGTCTTGTAGTCGGCCATGAGCTCCTTGGCCGCCTCGACGTCGCTGGTCTTGAAGACGTGCACGGCCTTGTGGAAGTTCTGCAGGGCCAGGGTCTCGACCTCGGCGAGCTGGGCCTCGATGGAGCCGGCCACGAGTCGGGTGGGGTGGGCGATGGCCAGGTCGTGGATGTTCTTGGCGTAGTCGCCGATGCGCTCCAGGTCGATCACGATGGAGACCAGCACCAGACCCGAGGTGATGTCACCCTTGCCGCTCACGGCCAGGTGGGTCATGACCTTGCGGCGTACATCTCGTTCGAAGGCGTTGAGCTTCTTGTCGAGCTTGAGCACGTCGAGATCGATGGACGCGTCTTCTCGGTGCCGCAGCGAATCGACGCAGGCGTCGAGCATGGACGAGCAGATGTCGACCATCTCGTAGCACTCATCGAGCGCCTGGACCATGAGGTTGTCGCGCTTCAACAGGTTGATGATGTCATTCAGCATGGCTTAGGAGTTGAGATACACGACGAGGAAGGGAAGCAGATAGAAGACGACCACAATGTAGACGAGGGGCACAGCGCGGTTCCACTGAGCCAGGCTGGAGAAGCCCTCGGCGATCATGATCGGAATGCGGCGCACGGGCCAGAGAATGGCCACTCCCACCACGTTGAAGAGCACGTGATGAAAGGCCAGGCTCAGACCGAGAATGGCTGTGGACTGGTCATCAGGAGCTGCGCCCGCGAAGGCCGCGAGTGAGGCCATGAGCGCGGTCATGGTCGTGCCGATGTTGGCACCCATGGTGTAGGGGAACACCTGCCGGATGGTGATGATCCCCGCGCCCACCAGGGGCACGGCCACGGACGTGGTGATCGAGCTGCTCTGCACCAGGACGGTCATGGCGAAGCCAAAGGCCAGGCCCCGGTAGGGGTTGGCGAAGAGCACCCGATCGAACAGGTTCGCGAGCTTCGAGACCATGATGCTCTTGAGCAGCCTCACCAGGCAGATCAAGCCGATGAAGGTGATCAGGATGGCCAGGATGGCCAGGGCCGGGCCGCCGCCGCCCAGGAACTCGACCCCGTCCTTCAGGGCGTTGATGGCGGGCTTGGTGGCCAGCTTCACCGGGTTGGCGAGCTTGAGGCCACCTGCGCTCTGGAAGGTCTCGGTCAGGAAGTTGGCCGCTGAGTCGAGTATCCCGGTGTTCACTTCAATGGGGAACAGGATCAGCAGCACGATCACGTTGAAGAAGTCGTGCACCGTGGCGGCGGCGAAGGCGCGCTTGTACTCCTGGCTCTGGGCGATGTGTCCCAGGGAGACGATCGTGTTGGTCACCGTGGTGCCCAGGTTGGCGCCCATGACCATGTAGATGGCCGAGTGGTACTCGATCGCGCCGGCCGCCACCATGCCCACGACCAACGATGTGGTGGTGGAGCTGCTCTGCACCAGAGTGGTGGCCAGGATGCCGATGAACAGCGAGACGAAGGGCCCGTGTTCGCCACCGAGAAGTTCGGTGGTGTACGCCTTGCCCATGAGCTTGAACGCCGTGCCCATGGCGCCGATGCCCACCAGGAAGGCGTAGAGCGTGGCCGCGACCAGCAGCAGCAGGACCCAGATCGGGAGCCTCTTGCTCTGCTCTGGCTCCTGGCCGAAGTTCTGGCCGCCGGGCACCTCGCCCGCCAACACCTTGAGCCCCTTGCTCATTGGACGAGGCCCTCGAATTTGTCCTCAATAAAGAGATCTGACGCCATGTGTCTCGTTGCACTCAGCTGCTGAGGGATGGTCGGGCTCTCGCGCTGCCCGCGGATTTCGCGCAGCATGCCCTTACGAGTGTGAGCTTTTCGTGAAGGCGCCTCGCCGGCTCCGCGGTTGTCACTGGCGTCTGCTCCGCACCCGGCGGTGCGGGCCAGCAGGAGCGGGATCCAGAGGGTCTGGGTCGCGCGGATCATGGGCCAGGCTCGTTTGGTGGGATGGTCCGACAGGTGGCTCCGTGCGTTCACAGGAACCGCGCCGGGCCACCGGGATGGGCTCGCTTGTACGACCGCCAGACGCGGCAGGGCACATAAAGGATGGCCAGGACCACGGCGGCTCCGACCCAGGTGGCCAGCAGCCCGCCGGTGCCCCCCGTTCGCAGGCCGGGGAAGGCCAGCCCGGTCAAGGTCAGCAGAGGTATGTGGAGCAGGTAGAAGAACAGGGCGGTCTGGCCAAAGACCAGCAGGGGAGCCCTGTCAGAGGTGGGAGCTGCCCGGCGATCGTGCCAGCGCATGAGCCCCCCAAGAATGAGCGCCATGAGACCCAGCTCAAGAGCGACGAAGGTCAGCGACGGCGGATACTTGCTCACCCGCAACCACTGAGCCAGGGAGCCATCCTCTCTCGGCAGGCCCATGTCTCCGTAACTGCCCAGGCCTCTGAGCACGGCGAACAGCACCAGCCCGGCGGTGCCCCAGGCCAGCAGGGTCGGGGCGGCGCTCCGGCCCTGCGCGCGGCAACGCTGGCAATGGCGGCCGAAGACCCAGCCCAGCATCATCATCGCCAGCCAGGGCAGCAGGGGATAGAGAACGATCACCGGCAGCGCACCGAGCCCGGGCAGCGAGACAGCGCTGGGGAAGAAGCCCATGCCGAACAGCAGGGTCGGCGTCCATGAGTTGCCGCCGAAGGTGCCGTTCCAGCCCTGCATGGTGACCCACTCGCCGCCTACCAGCCAGGCCAGGGCCAGGGCCATGAGCGCGCCAGTCGGCAGCCGAGACAGGACCGACATGGCGATCATGGACAGGCCGATGGCGTAGAGCACCTGCAGCGTGATCATGGGGCCGATCAAAGGTGTCCAGCTGGCGCTCACCACGGTCACCTCGAGGACCACGATCAGCAGGCCGCGCAGGGCCATGTCCCTTCGCGAGCCGCCTCTCTCCAAGGACAGGGCCAGGGAGGCGCCCGCGAGAAAGACGAACGTGGGGGCGCAGAGGTGGGTGATCCAGCGGGTCAGAAAATGGCCCAGGGGCAGCTCACCGCCCAGGGTGGCCATGGCCCTGGAGTCGGTGCCCAGATGATCGGCGTCAAAGGCGGCCCCGGCGTGGTCGACCGCCATGAGCACCATCACCAGACCACGCATCACATCGAGCGCGCTGAGCCGGGCGGGGCGCCCGGGGTTCGGCGCGAGATCTCCTGGGCGTTCCATGGTCCTCTCCGCTGCAGGCCCGGATGGTATCGTCGCCGGGCCAACGGGCGCCCATCGGGCCGGCGCCCATGATGACAAAAAGGCTCCCTAACGGGCAGGAAGACGCAATCATGACGACCGACGAGCACCGCGACATCATCGCTCCTCCAGCAGCCTTCGCCGAGTCGGCCCACGTGGGCTCCATGGCTGCCTACACCGAGCTCCACGAGCGCTCGGTCGCCGACCCTGAGGGCTTCTGGGCCGAGGTCGCCACCCGCATCACCTGGGACAAGCCCTGGGACGAGGTGCTCAGCTGGGACTTTCACAAGGCTGAGGTGCGCTGGTTCGACGGGGCCAAGCTGAACGCCTCGGTGAACTGCCTCGATCGCCACGTGGCCGCGGGCAAGGGCGATCGCACCGCCATCGTCTGGGAGGGTGACGAGCCTGATCTCGACGCCAAGCTCACCTATTCAGAGTTGCTCACGGCGGTGTGCCGCTTCGCCAACGTGCTCCGTGCCCGGGGCGTGGGCAAGGGCGACCGGGTCTGCATCTACATGCCCATGGTGCCCGAGCTGGCCGTGGCCATGTTGGCCTGCGCGCGCATCGGCGCCATCCACTCGGTGGTCTTTGCCGGCTTCTCGGCGACCTCGCTCAAAGACCGGGTCATCGACTGCAGCTGCCGCACGGTGATCACCGCCGACGAGGGCCGTCGCGGGGGCAAGAGCATCGCCCTCAAGGCCATCACCGACGCGGCCCTTGAAGGCGTCGACTGCGTGAGCGAGGTCTTCGTGCTGCGCCGCACCGGCGCCGACGTGCCCATGGTCGAAGGGCGGGACGAGTGGTGGCACGAGGCCATGGCGGCGGACGACATCAGCGATGAATGCGTCCCCGAATCGATGGATGCCGAGGACCCGCTCTTCGTGCTCTACACCTCGGGCTCGACGGGCAAGCCCAAGGGCGTGGTGCACACCACCGGCGGCTACATGGTCTACACGTCGTACACCCACGAGCTGGTCTTCGACTGGCGCGAGAACGACGTCTATTTCTGCGCCGCCGACGTGGGCTGGATCACCGGCCACAGCTACATCGTCTACGGCCCCCTGGCCAACGGCGCCACCACGCTCATGTTCGAGAGCACGCCCCTCTACCCCGACGCGGGCCGCTACTGGGACGTGGTCGACAAGCACAAGGTGACCCTCTTCTACACGGCGCCCACGGCGATCCGCTCCATCGAGACCCACGGCGACGGGCCGGTTCTGAGTCGTTCGCGAGACACCCTGCGCCTGCTGGGAACGGTGGGCGAACCCATCAATGTCGACGCCTGGGCTTGGTACCACAACGTGGTGGGTCAGGGCCGCTGCCCGATCGTGGACACCTGGTGGCAGACCGAGACCGGCGGCATCATGATCTCGCCCTTGCCGGGCGCCACCCCGCTCAAGCCGGGCATGGCCAGCTTCCCCCTGCCGGGTGTGCGGCCCATCCTGGTGGACGACGACGGCGAGAAACTGGAAGGCAACGACCAGGCCGGCCTGCTCTGCCTCGAGTTTCCCTGGCCAGGCATGATGCGCACGGTGTGGGGCGACCACGCGCGCTTTCACCAGACCTACTTCAAGCGCTTCCCCGGCCGCTACTTCACGGGCGACGGGGCCCGTCGGGACAGCGACGGCTACTACCGCATCACTGGGCGGGTCGACGACGTGATCAACATCTCCGGTCACCGTCTGGGCACCGCCGAGGTCGAGTCGGCCCTCGACACCCACGACGCGGTGGTCGAGGCGGCGGTGGTGGGCATGCCCCACAAGATCAAGGGCCAGGGCATCTACGCCTTCGTGACCCTGGTTGGCGGAGTGGATGGCGACGACGAGCTGCGCAGAGAGCTGGTGGCCGTGGTGCGCGAGGTCATCGGCCCCATCGCTTCTCCTGACAAGATCCAGTTCGCGCCCCGGTTGCCCAAGACCCGCAGCGGCAAGATCATGCGTCGCATCCTGCGCAAGATCGCCGCCAACGAGGTCGACGACCTGGGGGACATCAGCACCCTGGCCGACCCCACGGTGGTCGAGGCGCTGGTCACCGGTCGCGCATGAGGGCAGTTCTGTGCCTGTTGGCGTTGGTCCTCTGGTCCTGCGCTCCGGAGGGTGACGCTGGCAGCGGCGGTGAGCCCGCGGGTGGAGCCTCTCCAGAACGTCTGGCGGCCGACCAGGTGGTGGTCAGTGAGCCGGGTGATGATCTGGCGCTGCTCCCCCGTGAGGTCTTGGGAGGTGTTCTGGACGAGCCGCTGGCCGAGCCGCTGGGCGTGGCACCGGGATGGGCGCCCTTGCCTGGTTTCGTGGGCCGGGAGTCCTGCGCCGAGTGTCACAGCGAGCAGGTCGATCGCTTCACCGGCAGCCACCACGACCTGGCCATGCAGCCCGCGGACGAGAGCACGGTGCTCGGTGACTTCGACGACGCCCGCTTCACCCACTTCGAGGTCACCTCGCGCTTCTTTCGTCGGGACGGTGGGTATTGGGTCACCACCGACGGGCCCGACGGCAAGCTTCACGAGTACGCCGTGGCCTACACGTTTGGCGTGTGGCCGCTGCAGCAGTACATGGTGCTCTTTCCCGGGGGGCGCCTGCAGGTGCTGCCCCTGTGCTGGGACAGCCGGCCCGAGAGTGCGGGCGGGCAGCGCTGGTTTCACCTGTACCCCGATGAGGCCGTGCCCGCAGGCGATGTGCTCCATTGGACCGGTCCCAACCAGAACTGGAACTACCAGTGCGCCGAGTGTCACTCGACAGGCCTGGTGAAGAACTACCGCGAGGCGAGCGACGACTATGCCACCACGTGGGCCGAGATCGACGTGTCTTGCGAGGCCTGCCACGGCCCCGCCGCAGAGCACCTGACCTGGGCCCGGCAAGAGCACCCCGAGGGCCCGGACATGGGTCTGGCGGTCTCACTGAAAGACGAGAACCTGGGCCTGTGGGAGGTGTTGGATGACTCGGGCATCGCCACCCGCAGCGCACCTCGCAGCTCTCGAGCCCAGTCGGAGACTTGCGCGCGCTGTCACGCTCGCCGGTCTCTTGTCGCAGAGCGGCACCGCTTCGATCGCCCCTTGCTGGACAACCAGCTACCGTCCCTGCTCGACGAAGGGCTGTACTACCCGGACGGCCAGCCTCTGGAGGAGGTCTACGTTCACGGGTCCTTCGTGCAGAGCCCCATGCATCAGGCGGGGGTGACCTGCAGCGATTGCCATGATCCCCACGGGCTCGCCGTGCGAGGCGAGGGCAACGCGCAATGCGCAGCGTGCCACGAGCCTCATGTTTTCGACCGGACCGAGCACCACCATCACGAGCAGGGCGGCGAGGGTGCGGCTTGCGTTGCCTGTCACATGCCCAGCACCACGTACATGGTGGTAGATGATCGCCGGGAGCATCGCTTCTCGGTGCCGCGCCCCGACCTCTCCGACGCGCTGGGCGCGCCAGACGCCTGTAGCACCTGCCACGAGGCGGAGACGGCGAGCTGGGCGGCAGCGGCGGCGCTCAAGTGGTGGGGCACCGGGCGCCGAGAGGCCCGGCATCACGGGCAGATCCTCGCCGCCGCTCGCCGTCACGATCTCGGAGCGGAGCGAGCGTTGGCCCGGCTGGTCGCTGATGACGAGGCTGCCGCCATGGTGCGGGCCACGGCCTTGGTGTTGCTGGCCGAGTTTCCCGGGGCCGTGTCCGGCGAGATCGTGGTCGCCGCGGGGCAAGGAGAGCCTCTGCTCCGTCTGGCGGCAGCTCGAGCGGGAGAGGCCTTGCCTGCCGAAGAGCGCTGGGCGGCGCTCGGTCCCATGCTGGGGGACCCGTTGTTGGCCGTGCGCATCGAGGCGGCCCGGGCCCTGGCGGGTGTGCCCAACGACGGCGGCGAGCCCTCGCAGCTGGCGACGCTTGAGGCCCTCTTGGGGGAGTTCCGACGGGTGCAGCGCCTGACCGCCGAACGCCCCGAATCGCAGCTGAGCTTGGGGCTGTTGGCGGCGCGGCTCGGCGACTGGTCCACGGCGGAGGCGGCCTACCTGAGGGGCGCTCGCCTGGGCCCGGGTTTTGAGCCTCTGCCCATCAACCTGGCCGATCTCTATCGCGTCCTGGACCGGGACGACGAGGGGCTCGCCGTCCTGCAGGCCGCTCAGCAGCGCGCGCCTCAGAGCCCTTCGCTGAACCATGCTCGGGGACTGGCCCTGATCAGGCTCGGTCGCTACGAAGAGGCCCTGCCCGCGCTGGAACTGGCGGCCCTCGCGGCCCCGGAAGAGAGCCGCTTCAGCTACGTCTGGGCCGTGGCCCTGGCCTCGCTCGGAGACCTGGATCGGGCCATTCAGGTGCTCACAAGGGCCTCAGCCGACCACCCGTTCGAACGCGAGCTGCTCTACGCCCTGGTCAGCTATCAGGCCCAGGCCGGGGTCTTGGATGGGGCCCTGGCCACGGTCAGGCGCCTGTTGGCCCTCGATCCTGACGATCCCACGACCTTGCAGCTTCTGCAGCAGATCGAGGGCCAGACGCAGGGCCAGACGCAGGGCCAGCTGGCCGAGGACGGCTAGAACCTGGCGCTCTCCAGCTCCTGCGGCGACCGCAGGGGAGGGGCCCCAAGGCCCTCGAAGGCTGGAATCTCGGCCAAATCGTGGGCTCGCCCCCGAGATTTCCAGGAGGCGATATGCTTCTGGGCTGATGGATTTCGGCGAGAGGCGCCGGAACGGGCACTCCCTCAGACCGGTCGAAACCAGATGATCATTGTCACCCGTAGCGCAGCACTTCTGGCTCTCATCGCCACCTTGCTCACGTCTCCCGTGCTGGCCCAGGTGGCAGAAGCCGAGCTCACCGCCAGTGACGCCCCCTTCGCTGCTCTGTTTGGCCAGTCAGTGGGCCTCGACGGCGACTTGGCCGCGGTGGGTGCTCCCGGCCTGAACGACTCGACCGGTGCGGTCTACCTCTACCGGCTCGTGGGCAGCACTTGGAGCCAGGAGGCGAAGCTGGAGGCCTCCGATGGGGCCGCTGCCGCCCAGTTCGGCTATTCGGTGGCGGTCTCCGGGTCGGTGGTGGCGGTGGGCACGCCCGAGCCCCTCGACATCGTGGGCGGCAGCCAGGGCCCGGGCGCCGTGTACATCTTTCGCCACGACGGGGCGACCTGGAACGAAGAGGCCAAGCTCACCGCGTCCGACGGCGCCACGTGGGATCAGTTCGGCTTCTCGGTCTCGGTGGTGGGCAATCTGCTCGTGGTGGGAGCCCCCGGTGACCAGCCCAGCGGCTCCGGCGTGCGCAACGGCGGCCAGGGCTCGTCCTACGTGTTCTCGTTCGATGGCGCGAGCTGGAACGAAGACGCCAAGGTCGTGGCGAGTGACGGCGCCGCCGCCCAGACCTTCGGTTACGGCGTGAGCACTGACGGGGCGAAGTTCGCCGTGGGCGCGCCTGGAGATGACGGCAGCGGCACGGACGCAGGCGCGCTCTACGTCTTCTCGTTCTCCGGTGCGAGCTGGAGCGAAGAGGCCAAGCTGGTCGACAGCGCCGCCGGGGCCGGTGACGCCCTGGGTTTCTCCGTGGCCCTGAGCGGCGACGGGGCCTGCGCGTCCGCTCCCTTTGACGATGGCGCGGCCACGAATGCGGGCGCCGTGGTGGTCTTCCGCGATCAGGCCGGTTGGTCCCAGGAGGCCGTCGTCACCGGCTCAGGCCTGGTCGGGGGCGACATGTTCGGGTCCGGTGTCTCTCTCGAAGGGGACACCTTGTTGGTGGGTGCCTTCGCGGCGGCAGGCGGCGAGGGCAGGGCCTGGACCTTCTCGGCCAACGGGGGCAGCTGGAGCGAAGACCTGGTCCTGGCCAACGCTGGCTCGGCCATGCTGGGCAACTCTGCCGATCTCGGTGGCAGCCGCGCCCTGGTGGGCGGCCCGTTGACCGATGGTGGGGGTGTCTTGCTCTCAGGCGCTGCCTGGGTCTTCGTCAACCTGCCGCCCGTGGACTGCAACAACAACGGCGTGCCCGATGACCAGGACATCTCGAGCGGCACCAGCCAGGACTGCAACGGCAACGGTGTCCCCGACGAGTGCGACATCTCGAACGGCACCAGCTTGGACTGCAACAGCAACGGCGTCCCCGACGAATGCGAGGCGGACTGCAACGGCAACGGCATCCCCGATGACTGCGACATCGCCATGGGGACGAGCCTCGATTGCAACGGCAATGGCATCCCCGACGAGTGCGACCTGGCCATGGGCACGAGCCAGGACTGCAACGGGAACAGCGTGCCGGACGAGTGCGACATCGCCAGCGGCACGAGCCTCGACCTGAACGGCAACGGCATCCCCGACGAGTGCGAGCCGGACTGCAACGGGAACAGCGTGCCCGACGATCTCGATATCTCGAGCGGCACCAGCCAGGACTGCAACGGCAACAGCGTGCCGGACGAGTGCGACATCGCCAGCGGTACGAGCCTCGACCTGAACGGCAACGGCATCCCCGATGAGTGTGAGCCGGATTGCAATGGCAACAGCGTGCCCGACGATCTCGATATCTCCAGCGGCACCAGCCAGGACTGCAACGGCAACGGCGTGCCGGACGAGTGCGACATCGCCAGCGGCGCGAGCCTCGACCTGAACGGCAACGGCGTCCCCGATGAGTGTGAGCCGGACTGCAACGGGAACAGCGTGCCCGACGATCTCGACATCTCCAGCGGCACCAGCCAGGATTGCAACGGCAACACGATTCCGGATGAGTGCGACATCGCCAGCGGCACGAGCCTCGACCTGAACCTCAACGGCATCCCCGATGAGTGCGAGCCGGACTGCAACAACAACGCCGTGCCTGACGACCTCGACCTCTCCATGGGCACGAGCCAGGACTGCAACGGCAACGGCGTGCCGGACGAGTGCGACATCGCCAGCGGCGCGAGCCTCGATTGCAACAGCAACGGCGTGCCCGATGAGTGTGAGGCCGATTGCAACAACAATGGTGTCCCGGATGACTGCGACATCGCCACGGGCACCAGCCTGGACCTGAACGGCAACGGCATCCCTGACGAGTGCGAGGGCGACTGCAACAACAACGGCGTCCCCGATGACCTGGACCTGTCGAGCGGCACCAGCCAGGACTGCAACAGCAACGGCATGCCCGACGAGTGCGACATCGCCTCAGGCCGCAGCCAGGACTGCAACACCAACGGCGTGCCTGACGAGTGTGAGCCCGACTGCAACGGCAACGGCATCCCTGACGAGTGCGACATCACCGCAGGCACGAGCCAGGACTGCAACGGTAACGGTGTGCCTGATGAATGCGATCTCACCAGCGGCACGAGCCTCGACCTGAACGGCAACGGCATCCCCGATGAATGCGAGCCGGACTGCAACAACAACGGCGTCCCGGATGATCTGGACATCTCGCTGGGTACGAGCCAGGACTGCAACGGCAACGGCGTGCCGGATGAGTGCGACATTGCCAGCGGGACGAGCCTGGATCTGAACGGCAACGGTGTGCCCGACGAGTGCGAGGCCGACTGCAACAGCAACGGCGTCCCCGATGACGTGGACATCGCCATGGGTACCAGCCAGGACTGCAACGGCAACGGCATCCCCGACGAGTGCGACATCGCCATGGGCACCAGCGGCGACCTGAACGGCAATGGCATCCCGGATGAGTGCGAGGCGGATTGCAACGGCAACGGCGCCCCGGACGACTTCGACATCTCTGTGGGCACGAGCCAGGACTGCAACGGCAACGGCGTGCCCGACGAGTGCGACATCGCCATGGGCACCAGCCTCGATCTGGACGGCAACGGCACCCCGGATGAGTGTCAGGGCCTCTGGACCGATCTGGGCAACGGCCTGGCGGGGAGCGCCGGCGTGCCCCTGCTCGTGGGTGACGGCACGTTGATCGGCGGCGATCCCACCACCCTGACCTTGAGCAACGCCCTGCCCGGAGCCCTGTCCCACTTCGTCTTCGGCTTCTCTGCGATCTTCGCCCCGCTGAAGGGCGGCGTGCTCGTGCCCGCGCCAGACCTGCTGGTCTCGGGCATCCCCACGGATGGTCTGGGTCAGGTCGTTTTGGCCACCACCTGGCCCACGGGCCTTCCCGCAGGCATCGCCACCTACTACCAGTTCTGGGTCACGGACCCGGCCGGTCCCCAGGGCTTCTCTGCATCGAACGGCGTGTCAGCCACGACCCCGTAGGCTCCGAGCATGGGGGTCAGCGGCCCTCACGATCGTCACGATCGTCACCAGCGTCACCAGCGTCTGCCAGCTTGCACCAGACGTGCGGCCCGGCGTTCAGGCCGGGGGCGGCTCAGATGCCCATGGCGCTGAGGGCTTCGGCGACCTGGGTGACCGCCGCGGTCAGCCGTGGGTAGCTGGTCTCGAAGTCGTTGGTGGCGGTGGACAGGCGGGCAGCCAGGGTGTCGTCCTGGGTGGCGGCGCCGTCAGGGCCAGCGGCGGCCCGGTCGCTGAGCAGCTTGGTGATGTCGGCCAGGACATCCGCCAGCATGTTGGTGGTCTCGCCGTCGAGCTCAGGGTGGGCGGCCAGCTCTTCGTGAAGGTGCGCCAGGGTGTCGCGGAGTCTTTGATCGGGCATGGTCGGGTGCGTTCCGGTGGGCGATCTTCGGGTGCGTGCTCCCATGGTAGGTCGCGGCGCCGTGGGCCACCAGTGCGGGGCCGCCGCTCGGGCAGTGGGGGCGGGCGGCGGCGAACGTGTACCGTGGTGCGCGCCCGACGGTCCCACGCCGACCGCCCCTTGGAGACCACCCTGCCATGAAGCCCATCCACCCTCGTGCCTTCGCCTTCGACGTTTGTCTGCTCGCCGCGCTGACCCTTGGGTCTCAGCCGATCTTCGGCCAGTCCATGGACTTCGAACTCTATGACCCGCCGTCGACGCTCGTGGTCCCAGAACATCAGGTGGTGGCTGCCCGCTACCCGTTCGTGGACGTGCACAACCATCAATGGTCCATGGCCACACAAGACCTGGACGCGCTGGCCGCCGAGATGGACGAGCTGAACATGGCCGTAATGGTCAATCTGAGCGGGCGCAGTGGCGACGGCAGCGAGGCCACATTGCTCAAGAGTCTGGCCAACGTGAAGGCCAACCAGCCCAGCCGCTTTCTGGTCTTCACCAACATCTCCTTCGAGGGCATCGACGATCCCGGGTGGGGGGAGCGCACGGCCCAGCAGGTGCGCTCCGACGTGGCGGCGGGTGCGGCGGGGCTGAAGATCTACAAGAACCTGGGCCTGACCACCACGGACGCCAGCGGTGAGCGGGTGGCGGTGGACGACCCGCGCATCGACCCCGTGTGGGCGGCCTGCGGCGAGCTGGGCGTGCCCGTGCTGATCCACTCTGGCGAGCCCGCCGCGTTCTGGTTGCCACGTGACGAGCACAACGAGCGCTGGCTCGAGCTCAAGCAGAAGCCCGGTCGCTACCGGGACCCGGCCCTGTTTCCCTCGTGGGAGCAGGTCATGGGCGAGCACTGGAACCTCTTCGCCAAGCACCCGCAGACCCGCTTCATCAGCGCCCACATGGGCTGGCTGGCCAACGACCTGCAGCGCCTGGGCGACCTGCTCGACGCCCACCCGAATGTGAGCACCGAGATCGGCGCGGTGCTGGCCGAGCTGGGCCGCCAGCCGCGCTTCGCCCACGAGTGGTTCGTCGCCCATCAGGACCAGGTGCTGTTCGGCAAGGACACCTGGACCCCGGAGGAGTACTTCGTCTACTTCCGCTGCCTGGAGACCGACGACGACTACATCCGCTACTATCGCCGGCGCCACGCCTTCTGGCGCCTGTATGGTCTCGACCTGCCCGACGCCGTGTTGCGCAAGGTCTACTATGGCAACGCCTTGCGGCTCTTCCCGCAGCTCGACCGATCGTTGTTTCCCCAGGACTGACGTCTCATGACCCGCGCGACCTCTGCAGCTCTTGTGCTCGTTCTGGCCACGGCCTGTGCTTCGAGCGCTGCTCGCCACGGCGCCGCCGGCCTCGGTGACAGCTACTACCCTGGCCTGGGCAATGGCGGCTACGACGTGCAGCACTACGGGCTGACCCTGATCATTGACCCGCCCAGCAATCACCTCGATGGCGTCGCCCTGATCGAGGCCGTGGCCACCCATGAGCTGCTGTCCTTTCACCTCGACCTGTGGCAGCTCACGGTGGAGTCCGTCGAGGTCAACGGTGAGGCCGCGGAGTTTCAGCACGAGGGGCTGGAGCTGATCATCGCTCCGGCCAAGACCCTGCCTGCGGGGGAGTCGTTCATGGTGCGCGTGGAATACGGCGGCGAGCCGACAGGCGTCCCCTCAGAGGCCATGCCCATGCCGGAAGGGCTGGGCGGGATGGGCTGGATGCTCCACGGTGAGAACATCTACGTGGTCAGCGAGCCCAACGGCGCGCCGTCGTTCGTGCCCTGCAACGACCACCCCCTCGACAAGGCCACCTGGTCGTTGCGCATCGCAGTGCCCGAGCCCTGGGTGGCGGTGTCGAACGGCGTGCCTGAGCCTGTGGTGGACCGAGGCGGTCGGCGCCTCTTCGTCTGGAACGCCAGCGACCCCATGGCGCCGTACCTGGTGACCCTGGCCATTGCGCCGTTCGAGGTCGAAGAGACCTGGCTCACGCCTGAGTTCGCTGTGCGCAACTACTGGCTGCCTGAGATGGCCGAGGAGGGGCGTGAGGGCATGGCTCGCACGGCTGACATCCTTGCCTACTTCTCGGAGATCTTTGGCCCCTATCCCTTCGAGTCCTACGGGGCGATCGTCACCGACGCGCCCATCCCCGGCGCGCTCGAGACCCAGACCATCCCCATCTACGGAAAGGGCGCGGCCAACGAGTCCGTGCTGGCCCACGAGATGGCCCACCAGTGGTTCGGCAACTGCGTGGCCGTCAGCGATTGGAGCGACCTCTGGCTGAGCGAGGGCTTCGCCACCTACGCCTCGTGGCTCTGGGCCGCCCACGACCAGGGGCAGCCGGTGCTCGGTGATCGGGCGGAGCGCATGGCGAGCGTGGTCGAGTCAGGCCGCTTTGGCTCGCCCACGGATCCGGGAGCGGACAACCTGTTCTCGCCCGGTATCTACGTGGGCGGCGCCTGGGTGCTGAAAGAGCTGCATGAAGAGGTGGGCGACGACACGTTCTTCGAGATCTTGCGCACCTGGGTCGAGCGCTTCCATGACGGCAACGCGACCACGGAGGATTTCATCGCCCTGGCCAGCGAGGTCAGCGGCAGCGATCAGCGGCCACTGCTGGAGACGTGGCTCTACCCGGAGCCTCCCGCGGCAGCAGACGGCTGATCGCCCGTACGGCGAGACACCAGGACGCCGACCACCACCACCACGCCACAGGCGATCGGGTTGAGCCAGAGCCAGGCGATGTCCTGGCCAGCGGCCCAGGCCACCGAGGCCATGCCGGCGAGGAGTCCGCAGAAGGCGCCGTGCCCGTTGGCGGAGGGGACCGCGAGGGCCAGCACGAAGACGCCCAGCAGCGAGCCGTAGAAATAGCTGCCCACGGTGTTCACTGCTTCGATGGCTGAGCCCAGCTCGGCGGCTTTCAGCGCGAACAGGCCGGCCAGCAAGCCCCACAGGGCGGTGAACCAGCGGGAGGCCGTGACCGCCTGGACATCGCTGGCGCCGGCGCCCGGGCCTTGCCACCAGACGTCGACCACGGACGTGGTGGCCAGGGCGTTCAGCTCGCTGTCCATGCTCGACATGGCGGCGGCGAAGAAGGCGGCCACGAGCAGGCCCACGATGCCCACGGGCAGGAAGCGAATGACGAAGTAGGGAAACACGTGGTTGGTGTCGTCGTAGCCTCGCTCTGGTCGGTGCGCGCGCACCAGCTCGGCGCCGTCACGGCGCAGGTCGCGCACGGTCTGGTCGGCCGCGAGGTACTTCGCTTGCAACGGCGTCACCGCGCTGGCCGCAGCGGGAGAGTCAGGGGGAGTGACGGGCTCGCCAGCGAGAGGCGCAGCGCCCGACGAGGCGACGCCACCCTGCTGCTCGGCGATGAGCGCCCGGGCGGCCGTCTCGCGAACGGACAGGGCGGCTTCGTGCTGCTGCTCGAGTGCCATGAGCGCCGCCTCGCCGCCTCCTGCGATGACAGCGGAGCGTCCATCCCCATCAAAGAGCAGCGGCGGGCGCACGAACTGGAAGACCACGAAGAGCGTCACCCCCAGAAACAGCACGAACAGCTGCACGGGGATCTTGGCCGCCGCGTTCATGAACAGGGCCTTCTGCCCTTCCTTCACTGAGCGCGTGGCGAGCAGCCGTTGCACCTGGCTCTGGTCGCAGCCGAAGTAGGCCAAGAACAGGAACGTGCCGCCGAGCAGGCCCGACCAGACCGTGTATTTCTCTGCGGGGTCGAAGGACCAGTCGAGCAGCTGCATGTGTCCCGTGGCTTCGGCCAGGGGCAGGGCGTCAGAGAGCGCGATGCCTTCGGGCAATTCGCCCGTCATGCGCCACAGGCACAAGCCGAGCCCGCCGAGGATCAGCACCATCTGCACCACGTCGGTGAAGATCACCGCGCGGATGCCGCCGACCATTGTGTAGGCCACGGCCACCACGGTCATGACGGCGATGGTCGAGGGCAGGCTCCAGTCGAGCAGCATCGAGAGCACGACCGCCGGGGCGTAGACCACGACGCCGAGAGCGAGCCCGCGCGAGAGCAGAAACAAGATCGCCGTGAGCAGGCGGGTCTTGCCATCGAAGCGCTGGCCCAGCCACTCGTAGGCGGTGAACACGCCCGCGCGGCGGTAGGCCGGCAGCAGGGTGAAGGCCAGGATGACCATGGCCACGGGCAGCCCGAGGTAGAACTGCACGAAGCCCATGCCGTCGGCGTAGGCCTTGCCCGTGGTGCCGATGAACGTGATCGCGCTGGCCTGGGTGGCCATGACCGACAAGCCTACCGCCAGCCAGCCCACGGACCGATCGGCCACGAAGTACCCGGCGGCGCTGCGGCTGCGCCGGGCGGTCCATGCACCGAGCCCCAGGATGGTGGCCAGGTAGACGCCGAAGACAGCCCAGTCGAGACCTCCCATGGGCGGGGGTCAGGCCTTCTCTTCGAGCACTTCGTCGATGACCCAGGTGCCGCTCTTGGCGTCTTTTCTCAGCTTGATCAGCTTGTGCTTCTCGGCATCTTTCAGCAGCTGGGAGAAGGTGGCGTAGCCGTGGTACTCCTCGTTGAACTGGGGCTGCTTGCGCTTCATGGTGTCTTTCAGCCGGGAGCTGTGCAGCTCACGATTCTCGCGCTGCAGGGCTCGGGCCGCGTCGAGCAGCTGGTCGAAGCCTTCGCGGGTCTTCTTGGGCAGCTTGCTGGTGCTCGTGCTCGCCGTGCGCTTCTTGCGGGGCTTGCGGGCCAGGTCGTCGTAGAAGAGAAACTCGTCGCAGGCGTCGATGAGAATACGGCTGGTCGAGTTCTTCACGCCGATGCCGATGGTGCGCTTGTCGTTCTCGCGCAGCTTGGCCACCAGGGGTGTGAAGTCGCTGTCCCCCGAGATCAGGGCGAAGGTGTCGATGTGCGGCTTGGTGTAAGAGAGCTCGAGAGCGTCGACCACCATCTTGATGTCGGCGCTGTTCTTGCCCGTGAGCGTCGAGCCGGGCATGTCGAGCAGCTCGACTCCCGCTTCGTGAAGGGGCCGCCGGTAGTTCTCGAACTTGGTCCAGTTCGCGTAGGCCTTCTTGACGATGATGTTGCCCTTGTCGACCAGCCGCCTGAGCACGAGTTCGATGTCAAAGGTGGCCAGCTTGGCGTCGCGGACGCCGATGGCCACGTTCTCCAGGTCGATGTAGACGGCGATGTTGCGTGAGCTGGTGTCGAGTGCCGCCATGAGTGCTTTGTCCGCAAAGAGCAGGAACTGGAGGCCATGAGGTTAGCTGGCGGCAGGTCTGGCCGCTAGGAAGCGCTGCTGATCGGCCTGTGCGTTCCTCACCGCGAACGCCACGAGCCCGGGCTGCGGACTGTTCGATACCATGGCTCACCTGATCAAGAAGGCTGGCGGCCATTCGCTGCGAGCCGCGACGGAGATTCTCATGAAGGCAGGCCTGATCGGCTTCTTCGCTCTGGTTCTGTTGGGGGCGGTCCTGCTGATCGCAGCACCTGGGGGCTTTCTGGACGCGCTCCCCGTGCTCGCCTGGAAGTGGGGCGGATCCGCAGATATCTGGCCGCGCATCGAACACATGGACGTGGCCATCGAGTTGTCGCCCCCCGGCGGCTTCGAGGCCGAGGGGACGCTGCAGCTGTCCGGCATCGTCGACGACCACTTCGTGCTCTTGCTCAACGAAGATCTGTCCGTGACGGACGTGTCTGCCGAGGGCACGGACGTCTCTGCAGCCAATGGCTTTGGCCTGGGCACTCGCTACCACAGCGAGGGTCGGGTCGTGCACTTCGCCCTGGGCTCCGTGCCAGATGATGGCCGACTCGCCCTGCAGATGCAGTGGTCCGGCGAGGCAGAGCACGGCCCGGACGGCAGCGATTGGCGGGGCATCTTGCTGGTAGACGAGACCGAGGCCCGCATGTGCGAGCAGACCATCTTCTGCCCGCAGGTGCCCACGGCCACGGACGGCCCGGGCGTGCAGCGCTCCACGTTCACCTTGAGCGTCACGGCTCCGGCGGCGTGGGAGATGTACTCTCCCGGTCAACCCGTGGGTGAGCCTGAGCTCCTGGGCGACCAGCGCGTCTGGCGCTACGCCAGCGAGTTGCCGGGCCTCATCTCCATCGTGGGTGGTGTCCGTGTGCGCCACGAGATCCTCGTAGAAGATCGTCGGGTGGTGACCCTGTTGCGGGACGAACACGCCGAGCTGGCCGAGGGTTTCGCCCAGGAGGCCCACGATGTGCTCGAGGTCTTCGGCGACTGGTTCGGTACAGCCGGCGCAGGCTCCATGGGCCTCTTCGAGCAGAGCAACCGGGACGGCTACAGCTACAACTGGTTCGCCGAGGGCCTGGCAGTCTTCGATCGAGCTGCCCTGGGTGGTGGCGTGCCCGGGCCCAAGGTGGCCCACGAGATGGCTCACCTCTGGTGGGGACAGCTGGTATCCGTCGACGGCCCCGGCGAGCGCTTTCTCACCGAGGGTCTGTCGGAAGCCAGCGCGTTGCTGTACTTCGAGCGGGGCGGGCAAGGCGTCAAGGTGCAGTGGAACCTGGACCGAGCGCGCAAGAGCACCCGAGAGCTGGCAGAGGACGGTGACAGTCTGGACCTGCGCTCGGTCGGCTTCGCCAGCTCGCGCTACAACGATCTGGCCTACCGCAAGGGCGGACTGGTGCATCGCTACGTGCTGGGCACGTTGGGCGTGGAGCGATCGCAGCAGTTCATTCGCGCCTACCGCGATCGGGCGCAGGATGGTGTGGCCACTCTCGCAGACTGGAGGGCGGCGCTCTCCGAAGTGACGCCCCAGATGCCCGTGCCCTGGGTCGATCACGCCGGAGACTTCGAGCTGTCCCTGCACGACGTGGCCTTTGACGCCGAGCAGGGCAAGGTGACAGGCACCATTCGAGCGACCCATGTGGGCTCCGATCGAGGCATCCCCTTGGAGGCGTTGGTGGACGTCGAGGTCGTGGGCCGGGGCTTCCATGAGCGGCGCCAGGTGTTGGTGAGCGGTGAGAGCACGGCGCTTGAACTGACCCTGGAGTGGCCCGCAGCCGCTGCCCTTCCTGGCGATGCTGAGAGGCGCCTCTATTCGGTGCAGCTCGACCCCGAGCACTGGCTGCCTCTGGGCGCGGGCGGCGCGGTGGTCCTGGAGGGTCCACGCCTGGTGGCATCGTCTCCCGAGCAGGGCGCCGCCGAGGTCTCCATGGGGCTGACCACCATTGAGCTCACCTTCGATGAGCCCTTGCAACACTTCGCCGTGATCGACTACCAGTCTCGTCGGCCCCCGCTGGACCGGGACACCCCCACGCCGTTCGTGCGCGGACTGCAGGTGGCCGACGACGGGCTGACGGTGACCCTGGAGGTGAGCCCCCTCGCGCCCGGGCGCCGCTACCAGCTGCCCTTGCGAGGCGCCTTCCGCAACGGAGACAACGCGGTCCCCGTGGACGAGTTCTTGATCTTCGAGACGGCGAAGTCGACGGACAAGACCGCCCCCGAGGTGATTCACAGCGTCCCTGCCAACGGCGTCACCGACCTGGCCGTGAGCACGACCGAGCTGACCCTGACTTTTGATGAGCCCATGATGCGCGGTTCGGGATTCGACAGCAGCGATGTGCGCGACCTGGAGAGCGACGGCTACACCAGTCCCGAGATGGACTTCGGCTTCTGGGATGACTCGGCCACGGTGCTGACCATCCCGCTGAAGGGCCTGGCACCGGGGGTGCAGTACGCCCTGCCGATCGGGCGCCCGTTGAGAGACCTGAGCGGCAACACGGCGGCGAAGTTCGTGTACCTCTTCACCACCGAGGGGGCGATGCCGTAGGGGTGGGATGAGAGCTCAGCGCAGGTAGCCCATCTGGCGCAGCTGGTCGATTGACCCCGGGTCGAGCTGTGACACCGACTCGTCGATGTCCTTCCAGAAGGACTCTCGAACGGCGCGACGGGAGTCAATGAACGCGGTCCAGGTCACGCGGAACGTGTCGGTCAGCTTGGCTGTGAGCCAGCGACCGAGCAGGTCCTTGCCCAGAGCCCTGTCGATGTCCTGGCGCACTGGCCCGCCCGGCCAGACCTTTCCGGTGAGACGTCTGTGGTCCCCTAGCAGCCCGGACTCCTCGGTGTAGGCGGCAAACAGGCCGTCTTCCAGCAGTGCGCTGGAGAGGGCGGGACCAAGGTCACCGCTGCCTGTCTCGTGGGTCAGAGCGACCAGACTGCGCCCCGTCGCATCGGAGAGACTCGAGCTGGAGAGACCAGCCAGCTCCAAGAGGGTGGGGGCCAGGTCGATGTTCTCAACGGGCGCGGAGATGACTCTCCCACCAGGAATCTGCTCTGGAGCCTGAATGATCATGGGCACGTGGACGACCTCAGGCGTGAGCTGGTAGTAGATGTGGCTCCACTGCCCATATTCCCCCAGAAACTCGCCGTGGTCGGCGGCCACTGCCACCACCGGGGCGCTGGCGCCTTTCGTGTCCCATCGCTGACGCAGCCGACCCAGCAAGCCGTTCCAGGTCGCGTCGAGCTCTTCGACGCTCATGTAGTACAGCTTGACCCTGGCTGCGTCCGTAACCTCTTCAAGCCAGGGTCTGTCGAGGGCGGGGTCACGGGGGACAACTTGCCCCTCTGGTGTTTCCCAGTCGCTTGGGCGCTCAGCCGGGCCGTAGGGCCCGTGGGCATCCATCAAGTGAACGTAAAACAGCAGGTCCTCCTCCAGCAGATGCTCGCTGCCGGGGTCCACGAATGTCTCGATGAAATTGGCGCCGTTGTCGAAGGGCGGCAGGTTGTTTCGCAATAGCTGCTCGTCCCAACCCTGGTCGAGGCCAGAGATAGGGCCTGCGTTCGTGTTGGTGATGAAGGAAGCCGTGTAGAAACCGCCCTGAGCGAAGGTCTCGGCCAGAGTCTGGAACGACTCGGGGAGCCGGTCGAGCTCGCTGTGCACACCGGTCGCTGGCACATAGTGGCCGGTCATCAGTGAGGCCATGGACGGGCGCGTCCAGTAGCTCTGACTGTAGGCGTTGCTGAACCTAACGCCATCAGCGGCGAGAGCATCGAGCCCGGGTGTCTGGGCCAGGTTGCTGCCGTAGCAGGACGGGCCGTCCGCTCGTAGCGTGTCCATGATCGTCAGAAAGACCCGACGCGGGGGCCGAGTGTCATCCACGAGGCGCCAGCCCGACCACACCAGCACCCCATCTGGCGGGAGGGACTGGGCTTGGAACAGCAGCGCCACCGGATCTGCCGCTTCGGGAACCCGAAGGGCCAGATCGCGCCAGTCGTCCTGCTCAGCAATGGCGCCCGTCTCGAGTTTGTGAAGGGTTCCGTCTCCGCCCTCCCAGGCGAGTTCGAAGGGGATCGTCGTGTTTCCAGGGGAGATCGCGCAGATCGCTCCCTTGAGCAAGCGCCCGCCCTGCGCTGGCCAAGGGATACGAAAGGCACCGGGCGCGCTCTGCCAATGGGACGGGCGGCGTTGCAGGTTGCGCTCGAAGGGGCCATGTCCGGCGGGCGAGCGGGCATAGAGAGCCCGGCGATCCGTGGCGATCAACTCACCCACCTCAAGCACCAAGGGACCATTCGTGGAACCGTTACCGAGCCGAAAGCCCAGCAAGGGGACTGTGGGTCCACCGAGGTAGATGCCCAGAGGGTCATTGATGCGCAGCGTCTGCCATTCGGCAGAAGCCGAGACTGGGATCACGATGTCGGGGAGCTGCTTGTAGCCGTTGTGCTGCTGAATCCACTCGATGCTCAGGGTGTCGCCTTCGAGGATGCGCACGGTGAGGACGAGTTCGCCCACGTCGGGGGCGTTCATCTCCTGATCAGGGTGACCAACGAGGCAGCATTTCGTGTCGGTCAGGCGGAAGACGCCGTCCTTGCCCGTCAGGCAATCCTCGGCCTCAAAGCTGACTCTCACCGGCTGCCGTACAACAGCGGCTGGCCCAGTGATCTGAAACGGGACGGGAGCTTGTGGAGGCATGAGCCGGATGGTGTTGCCCGCCGGGCGAGTTGCGGCGGCCGCGACAAGATCGGTGTGGCCCGCTAGCTCGGTCACGGTGAACTCCAATCTGCTGCTCAAATCATTGTTGTTCAGGTAGGAGAGGGCGGGTGCCGTGGGTATGGCCAAGACTGCCAGCGTGAGGGCGATGCGCGGCACCGTTGGCTTCACGATCAGTCCGACGGCCGCAAGCGCCAGGCCGAGCATGAGGGCGGTCATGACCGCCGAGCCAGCAGGCGACTCGGTGCCGTCGGGCAAGACGATGGTGTAGCTCCGCCCATTGCTGGCCGGAGCAGTGCCGTCTCGAGTCGACAGATAGACGTTCTCGCCCCAGATGGATGCCAGGCCTTCCCGTTGCCTGATCAGAGAGTGATTGTCATTGCTGATCAGAGGGATCCCATCCTCACAGACATGCATCACCGGGCCCTGGCCGTTGGGGTGGCGCGGTACGGCGTCGGGGAGTTGAGCCAGCCAGGCCTTGCCCAGCTCGCTCTTTATCCCAGCCGTCTCGAGGTCCCAGATGGTGTCCGTTCTGATCTGCAGCCAGTCACTACGTGCAGCGAAGCCAGCCACCAGGACCACCGCCAAGCCCGCTCCCAGGAGCAGGGAAGCGAACGCACTACGGCGAGCTGTCTTCATGGAGAGAGAATCTGCTGTGTCCATTCAGGCCTCTCGTCTGGGGGGCTGCTTTGGCTCGCTCGCAGGGGCGACTTTACCGGCGAGTTGAGCTGCGGTCCAAGATGCCCTTGGATCGTTTGGCTGGCGCGACTTTTGGGTAGGCAGGAACGGGTGTCCGAGACCTCGAACTGGGCGATGGACTCCCCTGGAGTGGACCTACATCGCCCCGCCCATATACGCCACGCGCCCGCCCAGAATCATGAGGACTTCTGGGATCAGCAGCCCATAGAGGGCGAGGTGCAAACAGCTGACCAAGCTGATCCTCTCTGACCCGAGCTGAAGTGGCGGATACCAACGACTGGCGTGGGTCATGACCATGGAACAGGCAAGCAGCATGGGCAGGAAGAGCGCCAGTACGAAGCGAGGCTGGGAGATGAGCTTGGCGTACCAGACATAGAGCGCTGTGTAGCCAGACACGTAGGCCAGCGCGAAGGCCAGTAGCACCCAGTATTCTCTAGCAAGGCGCACCGCCCTGCGAGCACATGCGGCACAGGTCAGGAGGGCCAGGAACGGGAAGAGAGCAGCGAATGGCAGGAAGCCGAACGGGTTGCGTTTCATGGTGTGCATCAAGGCCTTCGCGCCTTCGCGCATGCGCTCGATACCCCCAGACACACCGTTCTCTTCAAACCAGCGAGCCGCGCTGGGAATCTCCTCGGCGGGCATGTCAGGCCATTGATAGACGTCCAGGTGTGCACCCGTTCCGTCCAGGCACTCCTGCCACGTGTCGTACCACATGTAGAAGGTCGAGTTGACGTTGTAGAAATAGGCGCCAAAGACCTCTTTGCTGGTGCTGATGTACGGCCACATGGTCGCCAGGAAGAGTGTGGCTACCAGGGCAGGGGCTGCGAATCGGCGACAGCGGTCGCTGTTGGCGATGTCTCGATTTCGCAGCGCGATGACGGCGCTCAGAACGCCGAGGGCGAGGTACAGCAAGAGTCCCGGAAGCACTGAGGCCTTGGTGAGCTGAACCAGCCCGGCCAAGACGCCGGTGAGAGTAGCGAAGAGGAGCGTGGGCCGGTGCAGCAGCCTCCCGAAAGCCAGGAAGACCGCCAGGGTGCCGCAGTAATAGGTCAACTCGGCCTGGGCCCAGCCCGCCTTGTAGATGAAGACGGTCAAGCCAGAGATGAGCAGGATTGTCAGGGCTGGGATGACAGCGAGTTGGGATCGAAGCAACAGGTAGCAAATGGCCAGAAGAAGCAGAGACAGCCCGGCGTTGAGCATCTTTGCCTGGAGGAAGAACTCGTCGTCGGCTCGATGCGGATCGTCGACGAGGGTCATGATGAACGGGAAGCCTGGCATGCGGTTGCGCTCGATGACCGCGCCCGGATGCTCCGCGAGGAGGCTGTGGGAGTACTGCATGTACGCACTTTGATCGCCCCCGTCCATGTCGATGTTGCGGGTCATCGACTGGACCATGCTGCCGTAGACGAAGGCGCAAGCTGCCACAGCGAGGAGAGAACCCACTGCGATCCATGTCCCGAGGCTAGCGGGCGGAGGGGGCGGTGGTTCGGCAAGTTCTCCCTTCTCGCCTTGCCGGGCGCCCACCGCTCGAAGACGGAATCCGAGAATGATCAGGGCCATCAGGCCAGCTGTGAGAAACGGCCACTCGTGGCCAGCACGAGAGGGGATGACGACCGAGTAGATCCGGCCGTTGGTGCGCGGGTCGCTACCGTCGGTGCTCGCGAACTGGACGAAGTCACCCCAGTGGGAGAAACGCCCGCCACCCAGCTCAGCGATGTCCGAGGGTTGTGCATGGGGCGAGAGTTCAACGTCACCCTCGAACATCCGCAGCATCGACTGGCCGATCTGATCGCTGACACCGCACTTTCTGGCGCCGGCCGAGAAGGCCAAGCCCTGCTGAGGCTGGAAGTCGCTGAGCGTTCTGGTTTCGTCTTGGGTGCCGAGCAACAAGCCGCGGGGTATCCAACACAGCAGCAGCGCGAGGAGGCAGAGGGCCGTGCCTATGTGCCCCAAGGTCCTTGGAGGCTGAGCTGCCTCGCACTGGTATGGAGAGTTGATAGGCGAGTCCATCTGTCTCAGGTGCCCAAGGTCAGGACGCCGCGCAAGGTGGTCGCGAGCAAGCCGAGTGAGATGGCACCGAGCAGAGAGGTGGGGCTGAGCAGGCGGCTGCCTACGGCGACGACGGGCTCCCACTTGCGGCCCTGGTCGACGAGCAGAGCCGACGCGATCAAGAGTGCCGGGCCGACGACGAGTTTGTAGATGGCTGCGTCAGGCCCGGCGATGCGTCCTGAACTGAGGCCCCACGACCAGCCGAGGATGGTGAGCGTGTAGGCCACGACGAGACGGTGCCTGTGCAACCAAGCGATGAAGTGGGTCGGGCTCAGGAGGATGGTTCCTGCGGCCGCTGCGAGGAAGAGCATGGCTTGAGTGAGAGCCCCTGACAGGGGTTGCTGACTCTCAAGCACCTGTGTGGCCAAGGGTCCTTGGACCGACCAGGCGGGTCCGATGCCAAGGAGGGGCGGGAGGCTCACAAGCACCAGAATGACCACCGCGCCAGGCAGGGCGGCAGACAGGGGAGAGCGAACTGGCCCGGTGGCTGAAGGTCTGGAGACCGCGGCCCTGCTCAACACCTGCCAGCCTGCTGCGACGACGAAGGGCCAGAGGAGAGGTGCCACCGACCCACCGGCTCCCAGCACAAGGACGAGCGCGACGCCCGCAGCCGCTGCGACCAGCAGGGAGCGCCGACCAAGGGTTTCTCCCAGCAAGAGGGCTGCGGTGAGCATGGCCCAGGCAGCCAAGAGCCTGCTGTTGACTTGCCCCGCCACTGACAGCCACGAGGTGAAGCCAGTGAGCAGAGTGATCACGACGGCGATCCCCGGAGGCAAGCTGCGGGTGACCACGGCGAAGAGCCCGAACAGCAGCAACAGATAGAGGCCACTGGACAGGGCCCGCCCGCGGAGGAACGCCGCTTCTTCGCTGAGGCCAGGGCCATCAACGAGCCTGACCAAGGCGGGCAGCAGAGGCGGGGTCGTCTGAGCAGCCTTCTGGTCCGCGATCAGGGCGCTCCCGGCCGCTGCGTCAGGGCCTGAAGCAGCGGCAGCAAGGGGAGGCATTGTCTCAGGGGTGAAAGCCAGGTCCTTGTGCAGGCCCGAAAAGGCGGCTCGCAGCACGTCGGCCTGTCCATGGGCCTGGACATCGGTGTTCGTTACCCAGGCTTGGTTGCTCACCAGATACGCCAAGAGCGAGACGCTCGCGGCCACGGCCAAGCCAGCGACTCGCAGGCCCGTGCCAGTCTGGAGGGGGCGTCGCCAGCGAGGTCGACCGTTTCGGCCTGTCGGTGCGTTGGCGCCCCCGGCTCGCAGGAAGAAGAGGCCCAGCAAGAGCATCATCGCGTGGACGCCAGCAGTCAGCGCCGAGGGGAGCGTGCCGTTACCGGGGAGTGACACCGAGTATTGGCGCCCGTTGGTCGCAGGATCGCTGCCGTCGCTGGCCGAGAAATAGAGGTAGTCACCCCAATGGGAGAAGCTCCCCGTGCCCTCCCGAATGGTCTCCAGGTTGGCGTGTGCCTCCAGCTCTCGACCGTCTTCGAACAACTTCAGCGTAGAGCTGCCAGTGCGATCATTTGGCATGTTGGGTTGCAACACGGCGATGGAGCACGACCCTTGCTCGCGCCAGAGGGCTGTGGGGTCGAGAGCCAGAAGACTTGTGTCTTCGTCGATCACAGTGGGCAGCCACGCCGCAGCAACGGTGAGGGCGATCGCAGACCGTCCCGCCCAGGTCATCAGGCCTTGTCCTGGCTCGCCTTGATCTGCTGGAGGCCGGGTCTGAGGAGCACCATGGGGACTCTCTCTGGAGGAGAGTAGCAGCAACCCGCTGGTCATGATGGCGATGGCCAGCCAAAGCCGCTGACTTCGCTCGGTCTGTGGGCTCGAGGCGAAGTGCATTGCCTGCTCCTCTGCTTCGGCCTTCAGCTGTCGCTGTCCACCCCCTGGGACCACGGAGTATCGGCGCCCATTGCTGCGGGGATCGCTGTTGTCACTCGACGTGAAGAAGAGCCTGTCACCCCAGTGGGAGTAGTAGCCACGGCCAGTCTGGCGCACCAACGCATGGTTGACCGTGCGTTCAAGAAGGGTGTCGTCCTCGTAGAGCAGCAGCTTTGAGGAAGCGGTCTGGTCGTCGGGCAGGCTGGTGACGATGGGTGCGTAGTAGGCCACCCCCTGTTCGGGCATGAACTGCAACGGATCGAGTGAGAATCTGGCAATGGTTGTTCCGCTGGGCACCTCTCCCGGGAGCCAGGCCAGGACGTAGGCGACGAGGCAGAGGAGGACGCCAGAGGCCGCCGGGACCCGTTGTCTCATGAGCTTGCCCGGCAACTCTTGAACTTGCTGTCCGCTGTGCCCATGTCGCTCTTCGACGATCTATCGACCGAGGTAGCCGAGGGCTCGCATCTGCTCGAGAGACTCGGCGTCAACGGTCGTCGTGCTGGCCTCGTCGCTCGCGTTGGCCAGGAGCGCACGGCGGACCATGGCCTGGGTGCGGAGGTGCTCTGCCCACACGGCTCTGAATCCGGGGAGGACGCCGAAGCTGATGTCTGCCAAGCTTGGCCCCTGGGGCAGTTCGCCCAGCATGCCCGAGTCGTCGAGAAGCGTGCCTACCAGGTTGCCATCCAGCCCGACTAGGCCACCTTCTTCGGAGAAGACCGAGAACGAGCCCCATCCGGAGTGGTGTGGATCGACAGCTGAAATGGCCAGCGCGTTCTCGGGCACGGCGAGTTCGCCGGTGACATAGGGCACGAGGCTGTGCCCACCGACACGCGATGGGCCATTGAGGCTGGTGACATCGACGCCAGCCAGGTCGAGCAGGGTGGCGCCCATGTCGATATTCTCGACGGGAGCGGCGTAGACAGTGCCGGGGTCAATCTGGCCCGGCGCTCGAATGATCAGTGGCACATGTACGGCCTCGGGGACCATCTGGGTCCACATGTGTCCCCACTTTCCATACTCGCCGAGCAGCTCCCCGTGATCGGAGGCGAGAGCGACGATGGTGTTGGGCTCTCCATCGCGTTCCCAGAGCGCGAGGCGGTGGTCGAGGAACTGACCCAGTGCTCGGTCGAGGCTCTCCAGATCGCTGTTGTAAAGGGCGATGCGGGCGGCCCGGGTGGGCTGCTTGTGCCAGGGTGGGTCGAAGCGCTCCACGGGCTCAAGGACCTCTGCGTTGTCCCGAGTTGGCGGTACGTAACCATCAGGTTGAGTGCGGGGGCCATAGGGCCCGTGGACTTCCATCAGATGCACCCAGGCGAAGAGGTCCTCTTCTTCGAGGTTGGCCAGGCGTGGCTCGGCATGCGTGTCGAGAAACTGCTGGGTGGTGGGCGGCCCGCCGTCGAGGAGCATCTCGTCGAAGCCCTGGTCGAGACCGTTGGCCTTGCCGGCATGGGCGTTGCTGATGATGGCCACCGTGTGATAGCCAGCGGAGGCAAAGCTCTCAGCGAGGGTGACGTAGGCTTGATTGAGGTGTTCGCTGCCATCGGTGACGCTGGTGGACGCCACATAGTGCCCGGTCATGATCGAGGGCATGGACGGTCGGGTCCAGTGCGCCTGGGAGAAGCAGCGATCGAAGCGCACGCCTTCCTCGGCGAGTTGGTCGATACTGGGAGTGAGGTTGCTCGGGTGCCCGTAGCTAGCGAGAGCGTCGGCGCGCAAAGTGTCCACAAGAACGAGAAGGACGCGACGAGGCGCAAGCTCTGTGTCAATGACCCGGAGCCCGGACCAAAAGAGGACGGCGCCAGAATGAAGGTCGTCGCTGATCAGCAACAGGCGTCGAGCTGTGCTGGCCAGATCAGCGTCGAGTTCGATGCGCAGCTCCAGCCATCCCGCAGCAGAACCCACCGCACCCTGAAGCACAGGAGTGCGCTGACCTGCGCTGTCTTCGACCATGACCTGGTACTGGACCTGGCTGCCCTGCTGTCCCGCGAGGAGTGCCACGGCGCCCTTGATCAATCGCCCAGCGGGAGCAGGCCAGGGCATGGAGAACTCGCCAGGCACGCTCTGCCACAGTGCAGGCCGTGCGCTCTTGGCGAACTCTTTGACCTCGACCCCATGGGTGGAGCCTGTGTAGACAACGCTGGGGTCCGAGAGGATCAGCGGGGCCAGCTCCAGCGAGAGCGGTCCGCTGCCTGGACCAGGCGAAAGTACGATGCGAGAGAGTCGGGTCCGGCCTGAACTCAGCTCGGCCGTCATCAAGGTGCCCCGTTCCAGAGGGCGGCGAATCTCGATCGACTGCCATTCACTGGAGGGGCTGATGGGTACAAGCACCCAGGGGCTCTCGCCTGTGCTGCCGTCCGCCTTGACCGTTTCAAAGGTGAGTTTGAGTTCAGAGCCCTGGTGCACGCGAGCGCGGATCAGAAGCTGAGCGACTCCTTCGGCGGAGATGTCGAGACCGCTGGCGCTGGCCAGGGGCTGCTCGGCGGAGCAAGGCAGGACTCCTGCCTGAAACGCTTCGGCGCCCTCGGCCATGAGTGGCACCTCCCGGGGCTCTCGCGCTGGCGGTGCTGTTGTGTCCGTCGAGAAGGGGATCCCGCCGAGGTCGCTGAACATCCGCACCGTTCGAGGGTGTGTCGAGGCATGGGCGACGGGCAATGCCTCGGGACCATGACGCTCTGCCGCGAGTTCGCGTAGACCCTGGTGGCGTTCCGCTGTGCGCAGCGTGTCGGACATGGTCCACCACGAGCGCATGCTAGAAAACCCGATCCCTGACACGACGACCATGGCAAGGGAACAGACCTGCAAGATGGGGGGGCTACCCTTGCGACGACAAGACAGACTCAACAAGAACGCTGCGATCGCTCCGAAGAGAAGCACGTTCCCTGCGAGTCGCGCGTCGGCGCTGAGGCTCTCTCGCGAGCCCGACATGAAGACCTGATACGAGCGCCCGTTGGTACGGGGGTCGCTGCCGTCGGACGCCGCCATGAAGACGCGGTTGCCCCAATGTGAAAAGAGCCCGCCTCCCTCGTCGCGAATCGTGGCGTGAATGGCGTGGGGCTTGAGCTCAAGGCCATCCTCGAAGAGTTGCAGGGGTGACTTGTAGCTGGGGTCGTCTGGGTGATCTTTGCCCCTGTCGCTGGGGATGTCAGTTTCCACCGGCGCCAGGTAGGAGAAGCCGCCGTTGGCCTGGAAGCTGAACGGCGCAAGCTCGACCAACTGTGGAGGGCCGGCGAGTTCCAGCGGCAGCCAGAGCAAGGCTCCTGCAGCCAAGCTGGCGACAAGGAGTGTCCAGCTCACGAGGGGCGCCAGGATTCTCATGCAATCCTCTCAGTCGTGGGCATCAGCCCTTGAGAGGCTCTTGTCACGGAATGCGGATCCGGTAGGTGCGACCGTTGCTGCGAGGATCCGAGTTGTCCGAACTGGTGAACAGCAGCCGCTGTCCCCAGTGCGAGTAGGCCCCCATGCCTGTTTCTCGGATGAGTTTGTGCACCGAGTTGCTTGGGCCCAGGAGTTCGCCGTCTTCCTCGACGACCAGAACGCTGCGCTTGGGATCCTGGGAGTTGCTTGCGAAGTCGGCATATTCGGCGGGCAGGGCGACGGCGGTGGCCAGACCCGTTTCTGGTTCCATGTCAGTGATATCGAGGGTCAACCAGTTACCGGCGCCGGACCCGTGGGCTGGAGACTTGGCGGGGGGCGGGGTGCCCTTTGCTGAAGCGAGTGCTCCCGTTCCCGAGGTCTCTGCGATGGAGTCTTGGAGGTCCGTCACACCCTCAGCATGGCTCTCGTTCGACCCGTCGCTTGCTTGAGCTGCGGTCTGGCTGTCGTTGTTTGAATCAACGCTGCAGGCGGAGAGAAGGGCGAGCAGCAGCGCAGGAAAAGTGTTGATCAGCCATCCCCAAGAGCGACGGGTGCTCCGCGAGGGCTGGTGGGAGGGCGTGACCGGGCTGTCGAGCATCGTGGGCACCATGGGCAAGGCGGTCCTTAGCAGCGTTTCTTGGGCAGGGCTGACCGCGCCTGGAGCGGTCCGTTGCCAGCACTCCGCAAGAAGTGGCGTGCTGGTCCCGAACTGGCAAGCTTAGACATGTTGGCTGCAGACGACAACGCTTGTCCACGCACCGCAGAGCCGGCTGGGCCAGGCGCCCCGCGGCTACCGGCCGAGGTACCCCAGCGCCTGCATCTGGGCCAGTGATTCGGCGTCGAGCGACTGCTCCGCGCTGCCAGCCTGGCTGGCCCACATGGCTTCACGCATGGCGGCTTGGCTGTCGAGGTAGGCCTCCCACAAATCCCCGAAGGGACGGCTGAGATCGGCGCCCACTTCGGCCAGGGTTGCGGGCTGGCCAGGGTGCCACTCGACCATGGTGCCGTTCGCTCCACTGATCGTGCCGACGACCTTGCCTGTTTCTGCGATGGTCCCGCCCAGTGCATCCCAAACTGACATGGCTCCCCGGCTCCGGCCTCGTTCGTACGCTGAGATGGCCAGGTCCCCATGGCGTCCCGTGTCCGTGCCGTCGAGCAGTGGCACCAGGCTGCGGCCGTGGTCTGGGCGTTCCATGCCGGGGGACCAGGGCTGTACGCCAGCCAGGTCAAGAAGCGTGGGGCCGATGTCGATGTTCTCGACGGGCAGGGACCAGGTAGAGCTGGCCGGAATGCGCCCCGGTGCTCGGACGATCAAGGGCACGTGGACAGACTCGGGCAGCATGCGGTTCCATTCGTGCCCCCAGGTGCCGTCGTACTCCCCAAGAAACTCGCCGTGATCGGCTGCCAACGCAATCACCGTGTCGGGGCCGGGCCCTGCGTCCCAGGCGGCGATGCGCTCGTCCATGAACCGCCCGAGCGCGATGTCCATGTTCTCCAGGTCGCTGCCGTACAGCGCCCGACGAGACTCGGCGGTGGGGTTCGGGTTCCACTTGCGATCGTAGCGGTCGTCCCAAGGCACAGACTGGCCTTGGGGCTGCTCGAAGTCAGCAGGCTTCTCGAACGGGCCGTAGGGTCCGTGCACCTCCATCAGGTGAATCCAGGCGAAGATGTCCTCGTCTTCGAGAGTGTCCAGACGGGGGTCGACGAAGGTGCGCAAGAACTTGTCGGTGTCGTCGGTGTTGGTCTCCAGGATCATCTCGTCGAGCCCCTGGATCAGGCCGGCAGCGGGACCCGCATGGGCATTGCTGACGAAACCCACAGAGAAGAAACCTGCTTCGGAAAAGTGCTCAGCGAGGGTGTCGTAACTGTCGGGCAGGTAGAGACCAGCACTGTGCACCCCCGTACCTCGGACGTAGCGGCTGGCCATGATCGATGGCACGGACGGACGGGTCCAATAGGCCTGGGCGTAGCAGCGCTCGAACAGCGCACCCTCTGCGGCGAGCGCGTCGATGACGGGCGTCGCGTTCTTGGGGTTGCCGAGACAGGCCAGGGCGTCCGCGCGAAGAGTGTCGACGAGCAACAGAACCACATGGCGTGCGGGTCGCGTCGTGTCGATCAGGCGCAGGCTGCTCCAGGCCAGGATCGTCTCATGGGGCAGGGCTTCTGTGCCGATCACGAGCCCGGTCGGATGCCGGGACGCGAGAGGGGCGAGGTCAACGTCGATCTGCTGCCAGGGGGATCCGGTCTGCGCAGCCCCTGAGGCGACGGTCTCTCTGGAACCGTCGGCGAATACGGCGGCCACATCGTAGCTCACTGCAACCCCAGCCTTCGCAGCGAGGGAGGCGACCGATCCGCGAAGACGCGCTCCCGCGCCCTCTGGCCAAGGCAGCTCGAACTCGCCAGCGGTGCTCTGCCACACAGCCGGGCGGAGCGTGCGGTCGATCTCCAACGTGTCTGTCCCGTGGGTGGATCGCGTGTAGACCGCCATGGCATCGGACAGGCGCAAGGGCTCGATCTCCAAGACCAGGGCCTCGCTTGCGAGCTTGGTCGGACCCAGCTCGATGCGCGTGATGGGGCTCTTGCCGCTGATCAGCCAGCGAGCCACCTGGTCACGGTTCAGGGGCCGGGAGACCCGGATGGTCTGCCACTCGCCGTTCGGTTGCACGGGCAAGATAAGCTGGGCCTCGCTGAGTGTGGTGGCGTCGCTGTCGTCATGAAACGTGAAGCGCACCTCGGTGCCCTGGAGCACCCTGGCCCGAAAGATCATCTCGGCCAGGGTGTCGCCAGCCACAGCCAGGGGACCTTCGCTCACCAGGACGCAGCCGTCTTCCAGGCGAATGACCCCATCCTTCACGTCGGCGCAGTCGCTAGGCACAAGGGGCACGGCGAGGGGCTCTCGGAGAGTCAGTGGCTGCCCCTTGATCGCAAAGGGCAGAGAGGGCCCGTCGTTCAGCAGGCGAGTGGTGCGTGGCCGGTCGCTGGCGTGGGCGCTGGGCAAGCTGGCGCCATCGCCGCCCGCCTTCAGCCGTTGAGCCATCTCAGCCAAGGGTTGGCCTTCGTCAGCGCCGTATTCGCTGCGCGTGTTGGTGAAGGCCAACACGACCACGGCGGCGGTGAGCAAGAGCCTCGTGCCTTGCGCAGGGAGGGAGCCGCGCCACAGCAGGCAGAGGGCGACCGCGAGCACACTACTGATCAGCAGGCAGCTACGGGCCTGTCGTGCCCGGTCCACGATCAGCCCCGGGGCCACCGGGAGGTGCAGCTCGTAGCGCTTCCCGTTGTCTCGGGGGTCGCTGCCGTCCGTCGAAGAGAAGTAGAGGTTCTTGCCCCAGTGAGAGAAGCGCCCCTCCCCTCTTTCGCGGATGGTCTGGTGAAGGGCATGGGGGGTGAGGGGGACGCCGTCTTCGAGCAGGCCGAGCTGGGATTCGCCGCCATTGTCAGAGGGGATCGAGAGGTCCAGGACGACGAGGCTGGCGAAACCGGTGTTGGTCTTGATGTTCGCCGGATCGATGGCGATGCGATCACCGGGGGCCACGAACTCCGGTGGCTGCTTGAGTACGACCGCTGAGCCAATGACGACGAGTAGCGCCAGGATCGTACCGAGGGCGGCCAAGCGTCGTGAGAGGGAGGACCTGGTGGGGCCGGTCGAGGGGTGTGGGTTCATGTTTCGCGCGGTTGCCTGCGAGGGTGGTTGCCAGCCGAGCGTCCCGGGGCCCTGGCCGAATCAGGGGCGCACAGCATATCCGCCGTCCCCAGCGGGAATCCACACGTGGCGGCTGTCGGGGAGCCATTCGCGGCTGCTAGAATCACACACTGGGCATCTAGGCCAGGAGCACCCCGTGCACAAGTCGAGCCAGCTGCGACAGGCCATGCAGGGTGATGTTCCGGTCCAGTGCATTGGCGCCCACAACGGGCTCGGCGCACGCTTGGCCGAAGAAGCTGGCTTCGACGCGGTCTGGGCCTCTGGCCTCGAGATCTCCACGGCGGCGTGCGTGCCCGACGCCAATATCCTGACCATGACGCAGTTCCTGGAAGCTGCCGTCGAGATGGACCACGCCACCCGCCTGCCGGTGATCTCTGACTGCGACACGGGCTTCGGCAACAGCAACAACGTGATCCACATGGTCAAGAGCTATGAGGCCGCGGGCATCGCCGCGGTGTGCATGGAGGACAAGCTCTTCCCCAAGGTGAACAGCTTCGTGCCCGGCCGCCAAGAGCTGGCCCCCATCGCCGAGTTCGTGGGCAAGATCATGGCGGCCAAGAACGCTCAGCGCACGAGCGACTTCATGGTCATCGCCCGGGTCGAGGCGCTCATCGCCGGCTGGGGACACGACGAGGCCATGACCCGCGCCGAGGCCTACCGCCGGGCGGGGGCCGACGCGATCCTGATCCACAGCAAGCAGCGCACACCCGACGAGATCATGGCCTTCCTGAAAGAGTGGGACCATCGCTCGCCGGTGGTCGTGGTGCCCACCACCTACCCGCAGCTGACGGCCACCGAGCTGAAGGCGGCGGGTGCCAACATCGTCATCTACGCCAACCACGGGCTCCGCGCGGGCATCGGCGCGGTCACCGACACCTTCGCGCGCATCCTGAAGGACGAAGGCACCATGAACGTGGTCGAAGAGCTCGTGCCCATGATGCGCGTGTTCGAGATCCAGGGCATGGTGCGCATGAAGGAGCAAGAAAAAGAGTTCCTGCGCACGGGGGCCAAGCCGGTCCGCGTGGTGATCCCTGCGGGCGGCGACATCGACCTGCCCGAAGACCTGGCCGCCTTGGTCACGTCCAACGGCCCCCGGGCCATGCTCGATCTGTACGGCAAGCCCATGGTCGAGCGTCAGCTTGACGCCTTCGCCCTGGGTGGCGTGCAAGACGTGGCCCTGGTGGGCCCCTTCGAGCGCACGGACATCCCGGTGGACAACGTCGAGGTCGTGCACAGCGAGTCGCACTCCATGCTCGACACGGTGCACGCGGGTCTGGTCGCCTGCCCTCCCGAGCCCGGGGGCTCCACGCTGATCTGCTACAGCGACATCTTGTTTGGCAAGCAGGTGGTCGACCGCATCGTGGGCTGCGACGCCGAGATCGGCATCCTGGTCGATCGCTCCTTCACCGAGGGTGGCCGCTCCACCACGAAGGCCCTCGACTACGTGTTCACCGAGCCCGCTCCCGCAGACGGCCGACTGCTCGATCTCGACCGCCGCTACACCGTGCAAGACGTGGGCAAGCACATCGACCCGCGTGAGGCCCACTTCGAGTTCATCGGCCTGATGTCCCTCGACGAGGCGGGCTACGCCACCTTCATGAAGCGCTACGACCAATGGAAGGTCGAGCGGGCGGGCAAGGCCTTCGGTCACGCCAAGACCTTCGAGCAGGCCACGCTCACCGACTTCCTGCAAGAGCTGGCCGACGCAGGTCAGGCCATCACCGCGGTGGTGCAAGACCGGGGCTGGCTCGAGGTCCACGACTTCGACGACTACCGGGCGGCCATCGAGCAGCTCAGCGGAGAGTCCGAGGCATGACCGTCGCCATGGCTGCCTTCGCCGACGCGCTGCGATCGAGCGGCGTCGATTTCTTCACCGGCGTGCCCTGCAGCTACCTCAAGTCGTTCGTCAGCTTCGCCGCCGGCAGCGACGAGCTGTCGTACACCGTGGCAGCCAGCGAAGGCGAGGCCATCGGACTGGCGGCGGGGGCCTCTCTCTCCGGCCACCTGCCCATGGTCTTGCTGCAGAACTCGGGCCTGGGCAACTGCGTCAACCCGCTCACCAGTCTCACCCATACCTACGGCCTGCCCCTGCTGCTCATGGTCAGCCATCGCGCTCGCGACGGCCAAGACGCTCCCCAGCACCTGCTCATGGGGGAGAAGACCTACGCGCTCATCGAGGCCATGGGCATCGCCCACTTCACACTGAGCGACGACGAGGAGCAGTCCTGCGAGACCCTGGCGCAAGCGGCCACCATGGCCCGAGAGGGTCAGCGCCCCGTGGCTCTGGTGGTCCCCAAGGGGACGTTCGAGAAGTTTGCCTACGAGGGTGAGCTGTCGCCCAAGCATGTGAACCCGGTCGAGGTCAGCGGGCATCACGCGATCGACCTCGCCCCGCGGGTTGACGCCTTGCGCGCGGTGAACGGTGCGTTGTCTCCCCGCGACCTTGTGGTGGCCACCACGGGCATGACCTCCCGCGAGCTGTTCACCGTGAACGACCGGCCCCAGAACTTCTACATGATGGGTTCCATGGGTTGCGCGCTGTCCATCGCCATGGGCGTGGCCAGCTGTCGGCCCGAGCGCAAGATCGTGGTGCTCGACGGAGACGGCGCCTTCTTGATGAAGCTGGGCACCGCCGCCACGGTGGGGCACTACCAGCCGGGCGGTCTGTTGCACGTGGTGCTCGACAACGGCACCTACGAGACCACCGGCGGTCAGCCCACGGTGAGCAGCTCGGTGTCCTTCGCAAGCGTGGCCGCGGCGGCTGGCTATCGCCGGGCGATCGCCCTCGACTCCACAGACGCCCTGGCTCAGCTGGTGCGCGACTTCCAATCGGGCGATGGCCCCGTGTTCGCCACCCTGCGCATCGCCGATGGTCACCTCGACGGCGTGGGCCGGGTCGGGCGCACTCCCGAGGCGATCCGCGACGACTTCCGTGACTCGGTGCTCGATGAGCTTCTCGTTTCATAACCCTGTAGCCGTCCGCTTCGGACGGGGCTGCGCGTCGGCCCTGGCGGGGTCGACCGACTCGGCGACACCGGCTGCATCGGCGGCTGCTGCGTCATCGAGCGCCGTGTCGTTGGCCGCGGCATTGCCCAAGCCAGCCCTGCTCGTGGCGGGACGGGCCACGTTGCAACGCACGGGCCTCGACGCGCTCGTCGACGACAAGACGATCTTCGCCTGCCCCGGTGTGCCGCCCAACCCCACGCCCGCGGTGATCGACGCGGGCGCGGCCCGGGCCGTCGAACTCGGGGTGGCCACCATCGTGGGCATCGGCGGGGGCTCGGCCCAGGACGCGGCCAAGTCCATGGCGGTCATGGTCGGACAGGCCAGTTCGATCCGCGACTTTCAGGCTCGCTGCAAGGCGGGTGATCACTTCACTCGCAAGGTGAAGCTGTTCCAGGTGCCCACCACCGCGGGCACGGGCAGTGAAGTGACCCGCTGGGCTTCGGTGTGGAGTGAGGCCGGCGCCAAGTCGAGCATGGACCACGCCAGCGGTTACGCCGACGAGGCCTGGGTCGACCCTGCCTTCACCGACGGCATGAACGCCCGGCTCACCGCAGCCACAGGTCTCGACGCCATGGGTCACGCCATGGAGTCCCTCTGGGGCGTGCACCACAACCCCGTCTCGGACGCCCACGCCACCGCGGCCCTGTCGCTTGTGCGCCGGCACCTGCTGCCTTGTGTGCAAGCCGACGGCGCACCGGATATCGCAGACCATCGTGACGCCATGGCCCTGGCCGCGTTGCACGCGGGTCTGGCCTTGAGCAACACCCGCACCGCCGCGGCCCATGCCCTCAGCTACTCCATGACCGGTGACCACGGCCTCGACCACGGCCTGGCGGTGGGGCTGCTGTGCCGGGGCCTGCTGCCCGTGAACGCTGCGGTGGTCCCCGAGCGGGTCGAGCACCTGTTGAACGCTCTCGGCGTCGACTCGGTGCAGGGCGCTCAGGCGTTCATCGACACGATCTTTCGAGCGGCTGGCATGTCCCCCAGCTTGCAGAGCTTTGGCATCTCGGCCGCGGCCCACGGGGCCATCGTCGACACCGCTGCCGGTGCCGATCGCCTGGCCAACAACCCGGGCACCCTCGACGGCCCGGCCCTGACGGCCATCTTGGAGAGCATCGCGTGAGTTCGCCCAGCGACCCGCCCATCACTCCACGGCCGGCGCTCGGTCGCCGTGCTGCCGGCGCTCCCCGTCGCGCGTTGATCCTGGCCGCGGGTCGAGGCTCGCGTCTGGGAGCCCTCACCGAGAACACGCCCAAGCCCCTGTTGCCCCTGGGCGACACCACCTTGCTGGGCCGACAGCTGCGCCAGATGGAGCAGCGGGGCATCGAGCACGTCACCGTGGTGGTGGGCTATCTCGAAGAGATCATGCGCCACTGGCTCGCCCGCTGGACCGGGCCCCTCGCCGTGGGCTGCGTGACCAACCCCGACTGGGCGGTCACGGGTTCGGGCGCCTCCATGCTCTACGGGGTCGACGAGCTCACCGCGGGGGGCCCGTTGTTGCTGACCCACGGTGACATCGTCTACGACGACTCGATCCTCGACGACGTGCTGGCTCCCGGCGGCACGGTGGTCGCCGCCGATCGCAGCTGGGAGAGCCTCACCGGCGACGAGGTCGTGGCCTGGAGCGACAACGACCGCCTGGCCGGCGTGATCAAGGGCGCGCCTTCCGAGAGCTGCGACGCCTCCGGTGAGTTCATCGGCGTCTCGGTGTTCGCGCCAGACTTCGCCGCGTCTTTCGCCGGCTTCTGCACTGCTCGCGCCGTACACTCCCGCAGCGAAGACTACGAGCAGCCCTTGCTCAACGACTTCGTCGCCGCCGGTGGCCAGGGCGCGGTGGCCTACACCGACCACGTGCATTGGATGAACGTGAACTACGCCGACGATCTGGCCCGCGTGCGAGAGCGCTTTGTCGTCTCCCCTGCCCACGACTGACGACGGTGCGCAGGCTGCGGGCGACGGGCTCGAGCCGTCCGCCGGGCTGCTCGACCGCACCCGGGCGATCTTGCGCCTGTCTGCAAAGTCTGACGATTTCTTCTGGGCCCGCTGGGGCACGCGCCCCTATGCCGCGTTGATCCTGGCGGCGTTGCACAAGCGCGCGCTGACGCCCAACTTCATCAGCGTGATCAGCCTGATTCTCGGGCTGGCCAGCTGCGCGGCCTACGGTTTCTGGCCCGGCTACCTCGGCTTGTGGGCTGCCTGGCTCCTGGGCCAGGCTTCCTACACCGTCGATTGCATGGACGGCATGCAGGCTCGCTACAAGCGCCTGTTCTCGCCGGCAGGCACGTCGATGGACTTCCTCGTCGACGCCATCAAGCAGATCTTCCTGTTTCCCGCGGTGGGCTATCGCCTCTGGGAGGAGGCCGGTCGCCCCCTGGGCCTGGTCGACGGCTGGGCCCTCTGGACGGCCCTGCTCATCGGCCCCGTGGTCGCCGCGGGCCTGGCCACCACCGTCTTCTTGCGCAGCCCCGAAGTGACCGGCGAGGTCGAGCGCGAACACCGCGAGGCCCACGACGCCACCCTCGCAGGCCGGGTCATGGCCGCCGTGGCGTTCCTGATGAACTACCCCAGCTGGATCCTCTTGCCCGTGCTCTTCGAGCGCATGGACATCTTCCTGCTGATCTCCGCGCCGCTCTATGCCCTCTACGCCGTGTACTCATGGTTGCTGGTCACCAAGCGCGTGTGCGGACTCGATCACTACCAGCGTGGCCAGCATGACGGGTAGGCCGATCAGCGCAGCCGCCGCTGCTTTGTCCCCCGTGCGCGATTTGCCCGGCGGGCCGGCGGGGCACACAGCGCGGGACACGGTGACCATTCTCATCCCAGCCTACAACGAGGCGGAGACCGTGGGTGCGTTGGTCGAGGCCTTGGCCCAGATCTCTCGCGAGCGGCCCTACCGTGTGCTGCTCATCGACGATGGCTCGGTCGACGGCACGGGCGAGGTGGCCCTGGCCGCGGGGGCCGAGGTGATCGTGCACCCACAGTGTCGGGGCAACGGTCGGTCGATCAAGACCGGGCTGGCGGCCGTGCGTGGTGGCACGGTGGTCATCCTCGATGGGGACGGGCAACACGACCCGGCCCTGGTGCCCACTTTGCTCGCCGCTCTCGATGACGGCGCTGATCTGGCCGTGGCCCGGCGCACGGAGTTTCGCGGGTCGGGGCTGTCTCGCGACCTGGGCAACCACGTGCTCTCGGCCCTGGCCTCGTACATGACCCGCTCGGCGGTGCCCGACCTCACCAGCGGCTTTCGGGCCTTTCGCGCCGACGACATGCGGCCCTTCGTGCACCTGCTGCCCGAGGGCTTCTCTACGCCCACCACGTCGACCTTGGCTTATCTGCACAGCGGCCTGACCGTGCGCTTTCTTCCCATGGCTCCCCGTCGCCGAGAGGGTAGTGGCACCACGAACACGCGCCTGCTGCGAGACGGCCCCGGTTTTCTGGCCATCGCGGTGAAGGTCACCCGGTTGTTCAGGCCCATGCGCGCCCTGGGGCCGCTGTTGATGGGGGCCGCGCTCGCCGCTGTCCTCGTCGTCGCCGCTCCCGTGCCTCGATTGTGGGCGGTGCCTGCGTTGCTGTTGGCGCCTGCGCTGATGATCCTCGAAGGGCTCTGGCGGCTGCGCCGTGGCGCCGATCGTCAGACCGTGCCAGCCACGTCTCAGCTCGGACCGCCCGTGCACGTTGCCAGCCACCAGCAAGGCCCTGTGGCCAAGCTAGCCCCGGTAGCCAAGCTGGCCCCGGTGGCCAAGGCCGCTCCGATGGCCCCAGGCAAACCCGTGATGACACATTCGGAACACCCATCGTGAGCAGTGAATCCCCCTCGACTCGGCCTGCGACTTCGTTCGCGCAGGTGGCCACCCTGGGTGCCCTGCTTGGTGGCTTGTCTGCCACCTGGTTGGTCGTTCTGCAGACCACCACCGCCTCCATGGCAGACATGCTCTGGGCCGTGGACAACGTGGCCCTCAACTGGCTGGTCTATCCCGTCGCTGGCGCGCTCACAGGGGCGATGGCCGCCCTGCTCGCCGAGTGCGTGCGCCGTTTGGTCCTGCCTCGTGTGGACGCCTTGGCCTTCAGCGGCGGCGCCCTGGCCCTGGCCGCCTACGCAGGCCGTGCGGGAGTGACCGCGTTGCTGCGCGGACGGCAGGGCATGGCCGGCGGTCGCGTGGGCGCGCTGGTGCTGCAAGGCCTGATCGTCGTGGTGCTGGGCGCCGTGACCATCGCCTGGCTCCATCGCCGTCAGCGCAAACGTGCCCAGAGTCGGGTGCGGCCCGTGCTCGTCGACGGCCTGGGCGTTGCGCTCTGCACCGTGAGCGCTGCGCTCTTCGTGCACCTGCACTGGCTGGCCATCAAAGAACAAGCCCTGGTGGACGGCCTGCTCGGTCCCATGGCCCTGGTGCTCACCGGGTTGGCGGGGGTGCTGGGAGTAGGCCTGGGGTTCGTGGTCGCGTCGCCCCTGAACGGCTGGAACATCGCCGCCCGGGCGCGAGTGACCGTGGCTGGCTCGGCCATGGTGATCCTGCTGGGCATGGGCCTGGCCGATCAGCGCCCGCCCATGGCTCGCGCTGCGACGTCCAAGGAGGCCAGCGGCCCCAACGTGCTGTTGATCGTCCTCGACACCCTGCGTCGCGATGCGGTGAGTGCCTACGGCGAGGTGCCAGGCACCACGCCTGTCTTCGACGCCTTCGCCGACGAAGGCACGCTCTGGGAGGACTGTCTGGCCAACGGCAGCTGGACCATCCCCAGTCATGCCTCGTTGTTCACCGGCGCAGAGGTGGGTCGCCACGGCACGGGGCACGCCCGCAAGCGGCTGCGCATGCAACCGGCGGGGGAGGGCACCATGCCCCTCTACACCATGGCCGAGCTGCTGGCGCGCACGGGCCGGGGCACGGCGGCCTACGTGTGCAACATGAACGTGAGCCGGGCCAACGGCTTCGATCGGGGTTTCGCCGAGTACCAGGAGATCTGGCGCGCGCGGCAGGGCGACTACGACGTGTTGGGACCGGCGCGACGGGCCTGGCTCGACGATGGCATCTTCGACAAGGGCGGCGAGCTGTGCTTGAAGGGCAGTCGCTCCTGGCTGAAGTCCCACGCCGATGACGAGCGCCCCTGGTTTCTGTTCGTGAACTTCATGGAGGCCCACTCGCCCTACTACCGGGCGCCCGAACGGTTCGCCAGGGCCTACCTGAACGACCACGAACCCACGGAGAACGTGCGGGCGATTCTCGACGACACAACGGCCCACGTCTATCACGCTGGTGTGAGTGCAGCCGACGCTGAAGAGCTCTGGCGCATCTATCTCGGCGGCGTGGCCTATCAGGACTGGTTGCTCGGTGAGCTGCTGAACGAGCTCGCTGCCCAGGGTCTCGCCGACGACACCCTGGTGGTGATCACCAGCGATCACGGCGAGACCTTCGGCTGGAACGGTCTGCTGGGCCACGGGCAAGACGTGAACGACGACGTGGTGCGGGTGCCCTTGGCGGTGCGCGGTCCTGGTGTGCCCGCGGGGCTACGCGACGATCTGCCCGTGTCCCTGGTCGACGTGCTGCCCACGATCATGTCGCTGGTGGGGGGGCGCCCCATGCCAGACGATCCTGGCCGCACGGGCGTGGCCCTGGTGGGTGACGAGACCCTCGATCGGCAGGAGCTGTCCGACCGCCTGCGCTGGGTGGAGAAGTACCCGATCTTTCTCCACGACCTCGACGAGTACCTGACCGAGACCAACGATGGCGAGCTGGCCTGGGCCTGGGGGCGGCGAGGGGTGTACCGCCGCCGGGACAAGCTGGTCATGGTCAACGGGCAGGTCGTCCCCGAGCTGTCTCCCCGGCTCTCGTCGCTCTCTCAACCGGCCAGCCCACCTCTGGACGACGGTCGCCGGGGAGTCAACGACGAGCAGCTGAGCGCCGGCCTGAGCGAGGCCATCAATCAGCCGCCCTGGCTCCCGGCCATCGACCCGGATGCGTTGATCCCCCTCGATGAAGACGACCTGGCGGGCCTGCGAGCCCTGGGTTACGTGGGGGATCACCAACAGTGAGCGCGGCGACCGACGACGGTGCCGAGACCACCGTCGTCCGCGGCGGCCTGCTGCTCATGCTGGCCAAGCTGGTCCACACCATCGCGGGCTTCGGGCTGTTCTTCTTCCTGGCGGCGATCTTTCAGCGGGCCATGGGCGAGGACGGCACGGCGGCGTTCGGCATCTACGGCACGCTGCTGGTGATCATCAACCCGCTCAACATGATGTTCGCGCAAGGCACCATGCAGCTGGTGAGCCGCACGGTGGCCAGCCGCCCCGACCTCGACCCGGCGGACGTGTTCAGGGCCTGCGCCCGGGTGCAGCTGCCCCTGGTCCTGGGCTTCTTGGCCTTGTTTCAGCTGGCCGCGCCGCTCATCGCGGAGAGCTTTCTGAACGACGCGTCGTACACCCCGGGTCTGCGCATCGGCGGGGCCATCCCCCTGTTCTATGCGGTGCGCTGTCTGTACCAGGGCTACTGCAACGGAACGCGCCGCTTTCGTGAGCAATCGTGGATCGACATGGGCAGCTCGATCCTGCGCATGGTGCTCGTGCTCGGCGGAGCCGCTGCAGGATTCGGCGCCCTGGGGGCCTTGCTGGGTTTCGTCGCCGCGGCCCTGATCATGATGGTGGTGGCCATGGTCTGGATTCGCCCGCTCGCCAGCAAGAACGTGGCGCACATCGAGCTGCGCGAGCTGTTCAGCTTTCAGGGCAAGGTGCTGGCGGTGACCTTGGTGACGTTCTTCTTGATGAGCCTCGATCAGGTGGCGGTGAAGGCTCTCGCACACACCGACATGGCGGTGACCGATCGCCTGGCGGGTTACTTCACCGGCAATCAGAAGATCGCGCAGATCCCGTGGGGCATCATCTCGGCGCTGGTGTGGGTGCTCTTTCCGCTCATGGCCGAGAATTCGGGGGACAAGCCCAGGCAGCTGGCCACCATGCGCCACGGCTTTCGGCTGGTGTTGCTGTTGCTGGTGCCCGTGTGCGCGGTGTTGTTCTCGACCGCTCACGAGACCTACGGCCTGGTCTTCGCCAGCACGGCGCGTCGAGCTGTGGAGGCCGGTGACCCGCTGTCCGTGGTCTCGGGTCCGTTGCAGGTCCTGTCCATCGGCTACCTGATCTATGGCCTGCTGATCGTGGCCTCCATGTTGATCACGGCGCAGGGGCGGGCGGGCACGACGTTGCTGATCATGGGTGGCACCTTGGGGCTCTGCCGGGTGCTGACCACCTGGCTCGTGGTCGACCACGGACCCGTAGGGGCGGCCGCTGGCAACGCCATGGGCTGGGCGGTCGGTCTGGCCGCCGCGGGCGCGGTGCTGGTGCGCTCCCACGGGGCCATCGTGTCCGGGGCCAGCGTGGTGCGCATCGTGTTGGCGGGCGTGGCGGTGTGGGCCGTGGCGCAGCTGGTGCCCGGCTCCGGGCTCATGCTCCTGCCGCGAGACGCCCTGCTGGGCTTGACCTACGGCGCGGCGATCCTGCTCCTGCGCGAGGTCGACCTGGCCGAGCTGAAGGGTCTGGCGCAGGCCGTGAAGGGACGGAGGTAGGCAGCGCTACAGGTCGTGGTCTCCTCCGCGAGGGGCCGGGCGGCGCAGTCTCTCGCCAAGGGGGGCCGTTTCGCTCAGACAGGGTCGGCTTCGCCTCCACACTCGCTGCAGACCCCCCTTGGCGAGAGACTGCGCCGCCCTCCCCGGTGGAGGGACCAGCGACTGTGGCCTTTCGGGGGTTCGTTCTTTGGTGGCCAGAGCGCGCTCCCGGGCTGGGGGCCGTGGCCCAGACTCCTAGCCGAGCGCTGGGCCGGGCTCCACACGGCTTCTGATCCTCGGGTATCCTTTGCCCTCCCGATTGTTCCCCCGACCACGGGGGCGAGAACGCCCGTCCGCCGGCCCCGATCCGGTAGGCAGGCAACGCTCCTGTGGATGGCCTGCACCAGGCTGCGCGCTGCTCCTCCATGAGCAGGACGAGGCTGCTGCGGTGCCTTCTCTCCTCCCGATTGTCCTCTCCACTGGTTCTGCCCGTGCGCTGCGTCCCTTCGTGCCCCGAGTTCTTGCGTCCGTTGCTCTCCTTGTGTGGCCTGCCCCGGGCCTTGGCTGCGGCTCTGTTGGTGGTGGCACTTTCAGCGGGGGCCGCCCAGGCTCAGCTGACCGTGGTGCCCACGGACGTGCAGCAGCCCGGCACCCAGCCCAACGAGGTCATCGCCCTGCAGCCGTCCCAGGACTGCTTCGCCTGCCACGCCAACTACGACGGCGCGGTGGAGCCCGGTCGCAACTGGGAAGGCAGCATGATGGCCCACGCGTCCCGCGACCCGCTCTTCTGGGCGGCCACCGCCGTGGCTGAGCAGGACTTCGCTGGCTCTGCCGACCTGTGTCTGCGCTGCCACCTGGGCCGAGGCTGGGCCGACGGTCGCAGCACGCCCACCGATGGCTCGGCGTTCACTGACGCCGACGCGGACGGCGTGGCTTGCGATCTCTGTCACCGGCTCACCAACCCGGACGAGTCCGAGTGGTACGGCACGCAGAACCCGCCCTTCATCGCCAACGACGGGGGCGCGCCCAAGGAGGGCTATTACGGCGGCGGCATGTTCGCGCTCTGGGGCGACCTGGCCAGCAAGCTCGGCCCGTACTCTGACGCCGCGTCGCCGCATCCCTCGTTTCAGTCGTTCTATCATCGGGACGCCAAGCTGTGCGGCACCTGTCACGACGTCTCCAACCCTGTGGTCGGTGATCTGGCGCCCGGGCATGGCTCGTTTCAGCCCCTGGCCGCTGGCACGTTCAGCGGGACGGCGGGCACGCCGGTGGACACAAAGGCCGCGTTCAACAACCTGCCTGCGTCCTACGGCATCGTCGAGCGCACGTTCAGCGAGCACCAGGCCAGCGGCTTCGCGTCCCTGGAGGTGTCCAACTACGCGGGCCTGCCCGCCGAGCTACAGGCCGGCTCGATCGCCGACGCCTACGCCGCGGCCATCGCCGCCAACCCCTCGGGCAACCACAACGACGGCGAGGTGCGCACCTATACCTGTCAGACCTGCCACATGCCGCCGGTGACCGGCAAGGGCTGCGCCCTGAGCGGCGTGCCTACTCGCACCGACCTGCCCCTGCACGACCTGACCGGCGGCAACTACTGGGCGCCCGCCGCCATCGCCTGGCTCGACGCCAACAACGGACTGCAGCTCGGTGGCGGTCTGTCACTGCCGACCCTTGATGCCCTGACCGACGGCCAGGACCGGGCTCGCGACAATCTCGAAGCCGCCGCGTCGCTGGACGTGTACGGCGAGACCTTGCGCGTCGTGAACCTCACCGGCCACAAGCTGATCAGCGGTTATCCCGAAGGTCGGCGCATGTGGTTGAACGTGCGCTGGTACGACGATCAGTCGGTCCTGCTGCGCGAAGACGGCGCTTACGGCTCGCTGGGCATCTCCCTGGCCGGGCAGCCGTCCACAGTTGACACCATCATCGATCTGGACGACCCCAACCTGGTGGTCTTCGCCGCCAAGCACGGGCTCAGCCAGGAGTGGGCGGTCAAGCTGATCTCCCTCGGCGCCGCGCCCACCTTGCCCCTCAGCTACGACCGCAGCTCCGGCGCCGTGACCAAGACCCTCGCCGACCTGGCAGCCGACGCCCCGGGCAGCAGCCACGAGAGCTTTCACTTCGTGCTCAACGACACGGTGCTGGGGGACAACCGCATCCCGCCCTACGGCCTGAACTACGACGACGCCCTGGCGCGCAACGCGGTGCCCACCCCGGCGACCCAGTACGGCAACCCGGGCCCGGGCGGTGGCTACCGTCACTGGGCCGAGGTCGAGTTGTCGCCTCCCGCCGGTGCGGACCACGCCGAGATCGACCTGCTCTACCAGCCCACCAGCTGGGAGTACATCGAGTTTCTGCTGCTGGCCAACACCGGCGCCATCGCCAACCTGGCCAGCACGGGCTCCGACGTGACCGACGCCTGGTTCGCCACGGGCATGGCCGCGCCCCACGTCATGACCTCCACCACCTGGACCGCTGGCGCGACCGTCTCGCCCTGGAGCGATCTGGGCAACGGCCTGGCCGGCGCCGCTGGCGAGCCTCGCTTGGTGGGCGCAGGCCCGGCCCTCGGCGATCAGTCCGTGGCCGTCTCGTTGGAGAACGCCGCGCCCAACACCGCGGCGTTCCTGGTCATGGGTTTCTCCACGGCGTTCCTGCCCGCGAAGGGCGGCGTCTTGGTACCGTCGTTCGACGTGCTGTTCTCCGGTCTGCCCATCAACGCTGCGGGATCCCTCTCGGTCGTCTTCCCCTGGCCGAACACCGTGCCCTCTGGTGCTCCCGTGGTCATGCAGTACTGGGTGCCCGACGCAGGCGCTCCCGTGGGCTTCGCCGCCAGCAACGGCCTGCAGGTGGTGACCCCCTGAGTCTCACCGAGCGCATGGATCTGCCCGACTGGTTGGCCGGGACAGACATCTATCTCATCGATCAGATCCTGCGCGGTCGGCTCGACAGCTGTACGTCCGTGCTCGACGCGGGCTGCGGCAAGGCCCGCAATCTGATCGGCCTGGCCCGAGCGGGCCTGGACGCGCGCGCGGTCGACCGCGACGAGGCGAGAGTGGCAGAGGCAAGAGCAGCCCTGGCGGCCGCAGGTTGGCGCGATGTGGACGGCGCGGTCCAGGTGGCTGAAGTCGACGCCCTGCCCTTCGCGGACGACAGCTTCGATGTGGTGATCTGCAGCGCCGTGCTGCACTTCGCCCGGGACACCGCGCACTTCGACGCCATGGTCGACGAGCTGTGGCGGGTGCTGGCGCCGGACGGGTTGTTGTTCACGCGCCTGGCGTCGAGCATCGGGCTGGAAGGGCGCATCGAGATCGTCGATGACGGTGGTGACGGCGCCGAGGTGGTGGGCGACCGCGCTGGCGATGATGTGGCCCCTGGCTGCCGCCGTTACCGACTCCCCGACGGCAGCGACCGCTACCTGGTCAACGAAGCCTCTTTGCTGGCGACCACTGAGCGTCTGGGGGGCACGTTGGCCGACCCGATCAAGACCACCAACGTCCAGGGTCAGCGCTGCATGACGACCTGGTGCGTACAGCTGACACGTCCAGCGATCTAGCCCGGACTCTTCATGAACATCTGCTGCGAACGCGGATGGACCTTCGTGGACAGCGTTGGAGCCGACGCTCCGCCTTGCCACAAAGGCCCATCCCCGTTCTCGCGACGATGTTCATGAAGAAGACCGGGCTAGAAGACTGATCAGGGTGGCGTCACGGGCGGCTGCCCTGCCGTGGGGGGGTGCCGGCAGGAAGGGGCCTGACCGCGAACAGATGCGGCAGCTGCTAGGATGCCCACCCTCTCCAGCCCACGCCGACGCCTTCGATGAACGACCCGCACCCAGTATCCGCCCCCGCACAAGGCGCTCACGAGGCAGCTGCGTCCCCGTCCATTTCGCCGTCCGTCTCACGCCCCTGGCTCGCCGCCCTGTTCTTCCTCGTGGCCACGGTCTTCATGACCTGGCCTCTGGCCGTCGCTCCCGGCGACCAGTACACGGGCCGGCAGGACTTCTACCTCAACCTGTGGATCCTCGACTGGGTGGCCCAGGCCGTCACCACGCCGGGCCTGGAGATCTTCCATAGCGAGCAGATCTTCTTCCCCGTGGGCGTGGGGCTCGAGACCCAGCCGCTGTCGCTGGTGCAGACCATTCCGGCCATCCCCCTGACCTTGGCTTTTGGGCCCATGGTGGCCTTCAACCTGCTGGCGCTCTTCGGCTTCTGGTTCGCGGGTTGGGTGGCCAGCCTCTGGGTCACGTCGCTCACCGGCGATCACGTCGCGGGGCTGCTGGGGGGCTCGCTGTTCACCTTCTCGGTCTACCACTACACCTACCTGCCCCAGATGGGCATGGCCATGATCGGCTTCTTGCCTCTGTTCATGCTCGCTGACCTGGCCTTCACCCGGCGACCCACCATGGGCCGGGCGATCTGCTCGGGGATGGCCCTGGCGGTGGTGGGCATGGGCGCCTGGTACTACGGCATCATCGCGGGCATCACCGCGGCGGCGCTCTCCGGGCGACGAGTGATCGGCGCGCTGCGGGAGAAGCAGCCGAAACGCCTGCGCTCCGAGGGCGTCTTCTGGCTCGCCTGTCTCGCCACCATGGCGCCGGTGGTGCTGCGCATGTTGCCGGCCTACACGGGCGACACGAACCCCTCGGGGGAGACCGAATACGCGGGCATGGGCTTCGTCATGGACCACCTCAAGGCGACCCAGGCCACCATGGGCATCTGGTCGTTCGCGGGGATCGTCGGGCTGGTGTTCGCCTGTCTGGGCTGCCGGCCGTTTCGCGCCCGCTGGGGTCTGGTGCTCATGGCCCTGGGCTATTTCG
>Ga0209992_10000292_pt1 | contig 68896 bp, 73 predicted proteins | sample 2SBtaG_2_FD_182564 | JGI IMG/M metagenome (GOLD analysis project Ga0209992, IMG submission 182564) | Deep subsurface microbial communities from Kolumbo volcano to uncover new lineages of life (NeLLi) - 2SBTROV12_ACTIVE470 metaG (SPAdes)... | ecosystem: Environmental > Aquatic > Marine >... | reverse complement strand
TGTGGTCCATGTCCACATTCTATACATGCTATTTTGAACCCATCATCACTTTTTTGATATGTTTTACATCCACAAAAACATGCCATGATTAAATGAATTTTCTTTATGATATATCTTTTAGGATTTTTTCAAGATGATTCACAACATGAACCCATTGGAATATCGTGATCATGGGGACATTTTCTTGGATGCTTTAGCATTGTACACAACGCATCTGTGAATTGCTTATTCATATGATGTTCAATTCCACATACCATTTCCTCATCAATTTCAACTTTGAGTGCACTATCCATTAGTACTTCTAATAATCTACTATTTCTCATCATACTTGCACCAATAATTTTCCCCTCATCTGTGAGTTTTACTCCTGCTTTGTTATATGATACCAAATCTTTACTGTTTAGTTTTTTGAGCATTTGAACAACACTTGGTTGTCTTACGTTGAGCATTTTAGCAATTGTGCTAATTTTGACTTCTTGACCTCTTTCTTTAAGATGCCAAATTGCTTTAAGATACATCTCTACATGCTCTGCTTCTGCAGTACCTACAAACAGAGTTTCTTTATCATCTAATATGCCCATGTTACACCTACTTTGAATCTTTTAATAAATATTCAAAGTATTGTCGTGCAAATCCTGCTAATCCAGCATGATCTGCTACAATTGCTACAATATCTGAAGAACTCTCACCTGCTACTTCTGGTCCTAATAAAATTACAACATATTTTTTATCAGATATTATACCTCCTCCAAACAAACCTTTCTTGATTTTTACCGTTGCAACTCTTTTGATTGCTTTGATTGACTCTTTATCTATTTTATCAGATGCAAGAATTGTAATATCTACTCCTTTATCATGGAGAGATCTTAATTTTGGTAATGCTTGTTTTACTAACTCCTCTCCAGCTTCTGGTAATGCAATCATTACCTCATTTCTACAAGTTTCTACCATTTCTAAAATTTTAGCTGCAATGTTTAATGCACCTGATATTACCCAAATGTCTGGTTTTTCACTAGTTCCACTTTTTTCATAGAGTGGTACTAGTTCATTTAGAATTACACTTTGATTTTTTAGAAAATCATTTTCCATTTTCTGTTTTGTATATTCTAATCCTGTTGATGGTGATTTTGCAAAATATTTTGTTGGTCTTGAATCATCTGAACTAATCCAATTTTTTTCTTCTAATGTTCCTAAAACTTCATAAATTTTTGAGTATGGCACTCCTGATTTTTGACTAAGATCTGATGCTGACTGTTCTCCTGTTTTGAGTAAAACAGAAAATGTTTTGATTTCATAACTTGTAAGACCAATTTTTTCTAATGACTTTCTTGTTTTATCAGATATACTCATGCGATCTAACCGATCAGTTTTGTTATTTAAATCACACATGCCTACATACTATATTCCCCACGGGGCCAAGTGTGAAATGCATTATATACCAATTTAGAAAAATTTCTTTTGTAGGCATGGCACTGATTCAGATATCTAATCAATCAACTAAAAATTTGGGTAAAAAATCAACAATTCGATTTACTCAAAGTATCTGTCCTGATTGTAACATGATTTTGGATGCTGAAGTTTTTGAGCGAGATAACAAGGTCTTCATGTCAAAAGTTTGTCCAACTCACGGTGAATGTGAGGAATTATACTTTGGTTCTTATGAAATGTACAAAAAATTCAGTACATACTGGATGGATGGAAAAGGTGCTCATTCTCCAAATGTAATGATTGACAAATGTTCTTGTCCAAATAACTGTGGATTATGTTCAAATCACTTGTCACACAGTGGACTTGCAAACATGATTGTAACTAACAGATGTGACTTGACATGTTGGTATTGCTTTTTCTATGTAAAGAAAGGATTAGAAGGTGCTTACATGTATGAGCCAGATCATACTCAGATTCGAGGAATGATGAAGACACTTAGAGCAGAGAGACCAATTCCTGGAAACTCTATGCAAATTACTGGTGGTGAACCAATGCTAAGAGAAGATATTGCTGATGTTATCAAAATTATGAAAGAAGAAGGTGTTGATCATATTCAAATGAATACTAATGGAATTAGACACGCAATGGATCCAGAGGCTGCACGTGAAGTAAGACTTGCTGGATGCAACAACTTGTATCTTTCATTTGATGGTGTTACTGCTAGAACAAATCCTAAAAACCACTGGGAGATTCCATATGCACTTGATAGTTGTAGAAAAACTGGTACTACTGTTGTATTTGTTCCAACTGTGATTAAATCAATTAATGATCATGAATTAGGTGGAATTATCAGATATGCTCAAAAGAATATGGATGTAGTTCATGCTGTGAATTTCCAACCTGTATCACTTACAGGACGAATGGGAAAACAAGAACGTGAAAAATATAGAATTACAGTTCCTGATTGTATTCAAAGAATTGAAGAACAAACAAATGGTGATGTAACTGTTGATGATTGGTTCCCAGTTCCTAGTTGTATGCCATTAACTAATGTAATTGAAGCATTTTCAAGTAAACCGAAATATGAATTGTCTATCCACTTTGCTTGTGGTGCAGGAACATACATCTTTGAGGATGCAGATACAAAGAAATTTGTTCCATTAACAAAATTCTGTGATATTCAAGGAATGCTTGAATTGTTTGAAGACAAAGCAGAAGAGATTCGTTCAGGTAAAAACAAGTACTTTACGATGTTAGAAGTTGTACGAAAACTCAAAGGTTTTGTTGATTCAAAAAAACAACCAGCAGGATTAGACTTGGCAAAAATGTTTGGAAATATCCTCATGAAAAGATCATTTGATTCAGTTGGTTCATGGCACGTCAAAGGATTATTCCTTGGAATGATGCACTTTCAAGACAAATACAATGAAGATTTGGAAAGATTACAAAGATGTGATATTCATTATGTAACTCCAGATCTTAGAATTGTTCCATTTTGTGCATTTAATGTAATTCCTGAATGGTATAGAGATAGAATTCAAAAGAAATTCTCAGTAACTGTTGAGGAGTGGGAACAAAGAGAAGATGTAAAACTAGAAGATTGTCTTTACAGAGGACTAATGAGACGTGGTGCTGGTGATGAATTAGCTGCTGGTTGTGCTAAAAGTCAAATGTTCCATGATGCATCACAAGCCACAATGTGAGTGAAATTTATTCATATAATATAATCAAATCTAAAAATAGGTTTTAACACAATATTTAAAGAGATTTATCTAATACGATAATTCAGTGCACTCATGAAATTAACTCAAAATTTATTATTGTTATCAGAAATTTTTCCTTATTTTACTAGAGGTTCTAATATCAAAAATAAAATTTCAATTACAATGTCTATTTTATTTGGTAAAAATTGTCAAATAAAGTTCAACAATGGCATTCATTTTTCACTACAATTTATTGATCTCCCTTTGATCTTAAATTTATTACAAGTAGAAAGATTTGCACAAAAATTTAAAAAAATAAATGATAAAATTGAAATATCTTTTGATAATGAAAATAATTTCTATATTTCATCCAATCATTTAACACAAGAAGATAAAAGATTAATCACTTTGCTAGCACGTGGAATGATTGATGGAGCAGTGTTTCTTGACAAAAATCATAAACTAAAAATTAAAAATAATAAAATATTAAAAATTATTCAAAATGAACAAAATCTTGTGATAACCTATGAAGGAATTAAGTTTTTCTTAGATAGTATAGGTCCAGAAATTATTATTGAAACATTTGTACGTAGAATTCATGATAGTTATTCCAATGATTTGGAAAACAAAATTGTTATTGATGCTGGTGCATCTGTTGGTGACACCCCATTGTATTTTGCATACAAAAAAGCAATTGTTTATGCATTTGAAATGACAAAAACTAATTATGATCTAATGATAAAGAATTTAGAATTAAATCCAAATTTAAGTGATAAAATCATCCCTGTTCATGCTGCAGTTGGAAAAGATGGAATATTGGAATATAGTGAAGATATATCACAGGAAAACTTTGCAGGTGGAGCTAGTTTTGTTGTAAACAAATATGGTAAAAATTCAATTAAGCAGACTGTTATGGGAATGTCAATTCAAACTATCTTGAAAAAATTTGATATTTCAAAGATTGGTTTATTAAAATTAGATTGTAAAGGATGTGAGTATTATTTACAAAAAATGAATTTGATTCTGCTGAAAAAATAAAAATAGAATATTATTCGTATTTGAAATCACATAAGCTAGAAAATCTAATTAATACTCTTAAAGAGTTAAATTTTGAAGTAATTCTCTATAAACATGAACCTAAGGATATAGGTCCATTACAAAATAGAGGGAATATTGTGGCAAAAAAAATAAATGAAATTAAAAACTAATGACGAAATAATTTTCACACCAAATTCTTAAATGCTTTATCGATATTTTTTTTTTATGAAAATTCTTTTAATTTCTCCAACATTAAAAGGAATTGGTGGTATAGCTCAACATGTTAGAGATTTAATAAAATTTCTTAAAGATAATGGTCATGATGTAGATGTGATTTCTTCAGAAAATACATTCACCATTCCAATAAAAAAATTAAAGAATCCAAGTTTTTTAATTTCTTCTTTTTTAAAAACAAAATTTATGAAAAATTATGACATTGTTCATACTCAACACCCAATTGGTGCGTTAGCAATGAAAAATGTTCATGGAAAAAAAATTCTTAGCATTCATGGAATATACAGTGAACAAATTGGAATGTTACATGGTAAATCAAGTTCAAAAATTTCAAATAAATTTGAAAAAAATGCTTTTTTGTGGGCTGATGCTGTAACTGCTGGTTCTAAAGAGGCATATGAATATTATAGTAAATTAGGTTCAAAAGTATCATTTATCCCAAATGCAATTGATATTGATTTACTTCCTTCTGGAGTTGATACTAGATATGAAAAACAAATAATTTTTGCAGGACGACTATCTAAGGAAAAAGGCATTTTCACAATTCTTGAGGCTGCAAAAAATCTACCTGATAACATGCATTTACTAATTGTTGGTATTGGCCCTGAAGAAGAAAAAGTAATTAATTTTGTGAAAAATAATGAAAATATTCATTATTTGGGGTATCAACCTAAAGAAAAAACAATTCCATTAATCCGAGGTTCCAAATTACTACTTCAACCTTCTCTTGCTGAGGGAATAAGTGCAACATTACTTGAGGCAATGGCATGTAAAACACCCGTAATTGTTACCAATGTAGGTGGAAATGTTGAATTATTTGAAAATAACAAAACTGGTATTTTGATTGAACCAGAAAATTCTGAAGAATTATTAAAAAAAATAATCTATTTGTTAAATGATCAAACTAAACTAGAAGAACTTTCTGAATTTGCTTTTGAGAAAGTTCAAGAATATGATTGGTCAAATATTGGCAAAAAATATTTAGATTTATATAAAAAATTATTAGAATCTTAAGAAATATTTAGTATTTTTTTTAAACCGTCATCAAATTTTATTTTAGGTTCCCAATTCAATTGTTTTTTAATTTTAGAAATATCTGCTCTGATGTCTTTAATGAAAATTTTTTCATCTTTTAAATATTCAAGATTAATTTTTTTTAACGTCATTTTCTCAATTTTTTTAATAATCTCATCAAATGAAAATGAAACTCCTGTACCTACATTAAAGATTTCAAATTTAGAATCATAGTCTGTAACTTTTAAAATTAAATCTATAAAATCATCAATATATAAAAAATCTCTTTTACTATTTCTATTTATAATTGTAATTTTTTCTTTTGTTTTAATTGCATTAATTAAATTTGTTAATAGAAATCCATCATTCATAGATTTGCCAAAAATATTAAATGGTCTTAGTATTATTACTTTGAGATCACTTTTATCACAATATAGTTTGCATAGTTGTTCTCCCAAGAGTTTACTTTCACTATAAGAATTATGAGGATTCACTGGATGATTTTCATCAACAATGGAATTTTCTGGATTACCATAAACATAACTACTTACATAAATTAATTTTTTCACTTTTTTTGTTATACAATATTCTAAAATATTTAATGTACCAAAAACATTATTTTCAAAATAATCATGTGATTTTAATTTCTTTGAAGGTGTTTTTCCACCTAAATGAATAACTATATCTGCAGAATCAATTTTTAATACTTCATTAATATTTCGTAAATCAATTCTTTTAGAATTAATTGTATCTGTAATAACTAAAGATTTGGATAATTTACCAATTATTTTCTTCCCAATAAAACCAGATGAACCTGTAACAAGTATTGAATTCATAATTTATCTATAAATTTCACTTATCTATGACTTTTCAGGTTTAAAATCAAATATTTTAAATTTTTAATAATTTTTCGTGGATATATTGAATCTGACATGATTAATTAATTGGTATTTTAGTGATCTAATAAATGACTTCAATTCTAAAAAATAAAAATATTTTAGTGACTGGTGGATCTGGCTCAATTGGTCAATCCATTGTAAAAAAAGCATTAGAAGATGGTGCAAAGTCTGTTAAAGTTTTCAGTAATGATGAAAACGGATTATATGAAATGGATCAAATTTTTACAAATAAAAAAATTGACTATGTTGTAGGTGATATACGAAATTCTGAAACAGTGAATTCAGTTGTAAAAGGAATTGATATAATTTTTCACACAGCAGCTTTGAAACATGTTGATAGATGTGAATTAAATCCATTTGAAACTGTTTCTGTAAATATTATTGGAACAAATAATATTGTTAAAGCAGCTGTTAATGAAAATGTAAAAAAAGTCATTTCTATTAGTTCTGATAAAGCAGTTAATCCAATTGGTGTAATGGGTGCAACCAAATTATTAGGAGAAAAATTATTGTCTGCAGAAGCATTTCATAATAAATCAAATATTATTTTTGCTTCAGTGCGTTTTGGAAATGTTTTTCATACTAGGGGTTCAATTTTACCAAGAATAGAAGATCAAATCAAAAAAAGAGGACCAATTACACTTACTGATAAAAGGATGAAACGTTTTTTTATGACTAAAGATGATGCTGTAAAATTAATAGTTAATGCCACAAATCTAGCTAAAGGCGGAGAGATTTTTATTCTTAAAATGCCTTTACTATATCTAAATGATCTTTTTGATGCAATGAAAGAAATCCTAGCACCAAGATATGGATTCAAACCTAACCAAATCAAGACGACTCATATAGGAATTAGACCTGGTGAAAAATTAACTGAATATCTTCTTACTGATTTTGAAATGGAACATGTTTTAGAAACCAAAGATTTCTTCATTTTGCCTTCTCTTTTTGAATCAATTTCTAAATCAAAATATTTAGGTGCAAAAAAATCAAATAATCTTCGTAAATATTTTGAAACAATAGAGCCAATAGATATTAAAGAAATTAAGAAAATGCTAAAATCTGTTTATGATAATTAAAATGAGATTATATTATAAACAAAATTAATAACATCATCAAAATTCTTGTTTTTTTGATTAATTCAATTATTTTAATAAATAATGTCACACTAATTATAGAATTTATAAGTAATTTCAAGTCCATTTTTTAATGAAATTTTAGGTTTCCAATTAAAATGAGAATTCATTTTAGAAATATTGGCACATACATTCAAAACATCATTTTTTCTGACTTTGTTTTTTTGAGATTTTACAGATAATTTTTTGTTTGAAAATTTAAGAATTAAATCAACCACATCCGATATCGATGTATTTTTCCCTGTTCCAAGATTGTATATGTTAAATCCCCTTTTCTTGGAATTAACAATATTTAACAAACCAGATATTAGATCATCGATGAAAATAAAATCTCTTTTAGGAGTTATATTTCCTAATGAAATTTGAGAATTGTGTTTTATTTGATTGATAATATTAAAAATTAGATTTGATTTTGAACTATTAGGTCCATAAACTGAAAATATTCTAGCAATTCGTACATCTAAACCATAAGTTAATGAATATGTTTCACATAGTATTTCACTCATTTTTTTACTAGAAGCATAATGAGATAAAGGTGAATTTGATTCAGTTTCGGGAAAAGATTTTTTTTTGGAATTTCCATAAACATGACTAGAACTTAGAAAAATAAATTCAGCATCTTTTTTCCTAGCTAATTCTAACATATTTTTAGTTCCATTAACATTTACTTCATAACATTTTTCTGGATTATTGTTACAATAATCTACATCACTTATAGCTGCCATATGAATAATTTTTGAAATATTGTTTTTTAGTTTAAAATTATTAATTTTAGTTATGTCTATTTTTTTAGAATTAAAATTTTTTGATATTTTTTGTTTTTTTTTAGATATTCCAAAAATTTTATAGTTTTGATTTAGAAGTTGTGGTATAGCATAATTACCAATAAATCCATTAGAACCAGTTACAAGTATTTCTTTCAATCTTATTTTTCCTAATTATGTGGTTTATTTCAATTTCACTTTTAATTTTTTATTGTATAGCTTTAAAAAGTAAATGCTAATGGATAGGACATGACTAATGCTTTGATTACTGGTATTACCGGCCAAGATGGGGCATATCTTGCTAAATTTTTATTAAAAAAGGGTTACAAAGTTTTTGGCACATATAGAAGACAATCATCAAGTAATTTTTGGAGATTACATTATCTTAATATTTTAAATAAAATTAATTTGATTCCAGCTGATGTATTAGATTCAACATCTATATATCGTGCATTAGAAGAATCAAACCCAAAAGAAATTTATCATTTAGCGGCACAAAGTTTTGTTGGAGCATCGTTTGATCAACCACTATACACCAGTGATGTGACAGGATTTGGCTCTGTTAGAATTTTAGATGAAATATTAAAATTTAATAAAAAAATTAAATTTTATCAAGCTTCTTCAAGTGAAATGTTTGGTTCAGAAAAATCTATCACAAAAACTGAAACAACAACATTCATGCCATCAAGTCCATATGCAATTGCAAAATTATATGCATATTGGCAAACTAAACTTTATAGAAAAGCATATGATGTTTTTACAGTAAATGGAATTTTGTTTAATCACGAATCATCTTTACGAGGCTTAGAATTTGTTACAAGAAAAATTTCAAATGAAGTTGCAAAAATTTCACTTGGTCTTTCTAAAAAATTAGAATTAGGAAATATTTTAGCTAAAAGAGATTGGGGTTATGCTCCTGAATATGTTGAAGGAATATGGAAATCATTACAGATCAAAAACCCTGATGATTATATTTTAGCTACAAATGAATCCCATTCTGTAAAGGAATTTGTAGAAAAAGCTTGTCAAATTGCAGATGTTTCAACAAAATGTTTGAAAATCACAAAGAATAATTTAAGACCATTTGATGTTAATCATCTTAAAGGTGATTACTCTAAAGCAAAAAGAAAACTGGGATGGAAACCAAAAATAAAATTCAATGATCTAGTTAAGATTATGGTGGAAGAAGATATTCATAGATGGGAACAACGATTGAAAGGGGAATATTTACCATGGGATGCGGGTAATTCATAATATTTCCAAAAATATTTTTTAAGATTTTTTTAAATGAATTAACATATATCTAATAATTAAAACAATAATTTTAATTAAAAATGAATAAAGTTTTCATGGTAACAGAACATGATATTGATGGAATTAATGCAAGTGGTAATAGAGCACAATGGGAAATTAATGCACTTAAAAAAAATGGATTTTCTGATATTACTTTAATAGATAAGTTTGATGAGAAAAAAGCTAAAGAAATTCCTACTGGATTAATACATGCACAACAACTATGTGGGAGATTTTTGAATAATTCTAAATATATCGTTGATGCACATGGACTTGAATATGATGCTTCATATCATTTATCTCATGGTCACTCAATTTATTCATGGAGAAAATATACATTTAAAATTAAATCTTATCATTATAAAAAATTAGAAAACAAAATTTTTAAAAATTCACAACATGTAATTTGTGCAGGTGAAAAAATTTATGAAAAAGTAAAAAAAATACAAAATGCAACTGTTGTTAGAAATGCGGTTTTTCCAGAAAATTATAAACCTACTGAGTGTAAAATTTTGAAAGTTGCATTAGTTGGTCCATTTTTACCAGGAAAAATTAATTATTTTGGACTAGACATGATTAAATTTGTAGTAAAAAAATTTCCTAAAATAAAATTTGTTTTCATAGGACCAACTGATAAAACTTTTCGAAATGAATTACAATTTGAAAATACAATATTTACAGGTAAAGTAAATAATTATGTAGAGACATTGAGAAATTGTAGCGTTTTATTGGCACCATTTCCTGACTATGCATATTATTTGGGCTCAAAAACAAAATTTTTAGAATCAGCAGCTTGCCAAATGCCAATAATTACTACTCCCACTGGAAATGTAGATTTTCAAAATGATTACATGTGTTTAGGAACAACAAAAGATGAGCTGGTAGAACAAATGCATTATTTAGAAGATGAAAATGTAAGAAAAGATTTGGGCAGAAATCTAAGAAATGAAATTGAAAAAAATTATAATGCTGATATAGAAGTTAAAAAAATTATTAAATTATATAATGATTATTCTATATGATTATTCCATTTTTTCATGAATTATTTTAGCGATTAATTTAAATGATTTTTCATGTTTTTTACAAAACTTTTGAAAATTGTTTATAGTTAAATTTGGATCATTTTCATATCTTTGAATAGATGATAAAACAACACCATCTTTAATAATTGAAAAATATGGTATTGATATAGATTGATTTTCAAATGAATCCATTAATGCATTCATTTCTTTATTGTTAAAATTATAGTTCATTAATGTTTTTTTTATTTTTTCACTTAATTCTGAAAAAGAATTAATTTTTGTTACCATCGTTAAATCATCGTAATAGTCTTCTGCAAACAAAAATACTGGTTTTTTATAAAATAATGCTTCAAAACCAGTAGAACCTAAAACTGCTATTACTCCAAAACTTTTTGAGATTAATTCTTGTGAAGATATATCTGGATGAATAAATTTTACATTTGGTATTCTAATTATTTTTTTATAGTCTTCAATAGATCTCCATAATTTTGTTTTTTGAATTGGATGTTCTTTAACATATAATACAAAATCAATAGGAATTGATTTGGCAATGTTTTCTATGAGTTCTATTTGATTCACATAAAATGGTGCTGTTGTAAGTGGTTTTGCTTCTGGCTCACTTTGTAATGGAAAGAATAGGAATTTTTCTTCCCCTATTGTTTTATGGCCATTTTTATCCAGAAATTTTTTCCTTTTTTTAGTCTCAAAATGGCTTTGAAATCTAAATTTGAACATATTTAATTTGGTTTTATCTGTATTTTTGTAAATTGGTTCTGGATTACTTGAAAATCTCTTGATTAATTGTTTAATTTTCTGAAAAAAACTTCGAGATGCACCAGTATAATCAAATTGAAGATTTATAGTTTGAATTGCATTATGTTTTTTGATAAAATCTTCATCATAATTTTTTAATGGACTGTTATAATTTTCCATTAATTTTTTAAATTCATAAGAGACTTCTTTTCCAATTAGATTATCTGAAATGATTATTTTATTATGCATATGAACTGGAACTGGCATTAATGTTTTAATTCCCATATTTTTTGCAATTTTATATAAAAGTAAATTTGAAATATTTTCGCCTATGTGTTGTGTTAGAGTTAATTTAGGTTTATATTTATTTAAAATTTCAATGAAAAACAAAATTGAATTTTCCACAATTGAAAAAATTTCTTCTTTTGAAAACTTGTGAAAATCTATCCAATACTTGTAAAAACTTCTTTCACTAAAAATATCTAACCAAAGATTCAAACCATATTTTTCCTCAAATTTTTTGAGGTTGTCCATGTTATAGGATGTTTTATTAATATAACATTTAGGATAATAAATTATTTTTTCAAATTTTATCATTTTTTGGTTTTCAAAAAAACTCATATCCTGTTCTGTTGTTACAATTCCAATAAAATTATATTTTGCAAGTTTATCTAATTCACAAATTATTGCGAAATTTGTATAAGAATATGCATCAAAATCTAACCAAACTATGATGTTGTCTTTTAATGATTGTTTATTTGTAATTTCTGTCATTTTGCAGTAAAAATAATTGTTTAAATTGACTATATTAGGATTAATTCATTTTTTAAAATGAGATTCAAAAGTTGTAAATTCAAATTCTTTTAATAATTTTTCCATCTTTGAAAATGTTTTTTTAATATTGTGATATGTGATAAAATGATCTTTTATTGAAAGTTTAATTTTGGGAATATATTCAGGTGTTAATTCCCAAGAATGAATATAGAAACTTGTAGGAATTTCTTCTTTCTCATAAGATTTAATTGCATTTTTAATAATTTTTAATGGCAAAGTTCTCAAATAGAAACCTCCAGCAGCAGGTATGATTTTTCCTAATAATTTTGTAACCAATAATGGAAATTCTAATAAAATTCCACTAGAATCATTTTTGTCTAAGCTTGAACTTGTAATTTTATATGGACTTTTTTCTGCTGATGGCATTCCATACATATTGGTTTTAGCTGGAATTATACTGCTATCATATTTATATCCAGAATTAATTAATTCATCAATCACCCATGAGCTTTTTTCATTTAATGAAAATGTTGGAGCTCTAAATCCTATTGGTTTTTTGGAAGTAATATTTTCAAATCTTTTTAACTCTTTTTTAAATAATGGTTTAAAATTTGGTGTATCTAATCTTGTGTGTTTCATTGTATGAAAACCAATTTCATGCCCTCCATCCAAAATTTTATCACTCATTTCTGGATTTGCTTCTAATAATTCCCCTACAACAAAAAATGTAGCTTTTGAATCATTCTTTCTTAAAAGTTCCAAAATTTTATCTAATCCTTTAAACATGACAGGATTTTTTTCTTTCTTAGAAACATATGGTTCAACTATTTGTGGATGATACCAATCTTCAAAATCAATTCCAAGAAAATTCATTTCATGTTTTCATCTCAAACCCATTAATTATTTTCTGACTTATTTTCTTAACTATATTTTTACTCTATTTTTTATAAATATGTAAATTACAGTGAAATTTGAGTTCCTTCTCCTAAAAGGAATTTTTTCTCAATTTTATCTTCACTTTTTATGATTTTTGAGTATGACGCAATAATACTTTGTTCAATTTCTAATTTTCCATCTATTATACAATTTGGCATGATTATTGAGTTAGAAATTTTACAATGACTCAGTTTTACATTATTCCCTATACTACAGTTCTCCCCAATTATTGAATCATTTTCAATAATACAGTTCTCCCCAATTATTACAGGTCCTAATATTTTTACACCTTTTCTAATTTGAGTTTCTTTCCCAACAGTAATCTTTCCTTCCAAAACTACATTATCTTCTTTCACTCCTTTGAATTGAGATTTTAAATTTTCAAGTATGATTCTATTTGCTTCAATTATATCATTTGGCGTACCTGTATCTTTCCAAAAATCTGTAATTATTTCATATATTATTTCTTTTTCTTCTTTGATTAAAATTTGTAATGCATCTGTTATTTCTAATTCGTTTCTCCATGATGGTTTTAATTTTTTTATTACTTCAAAAATATATGGTGTTAAAAAATAGATTCCAGTCACTGCAAGATTTGTAGATGGATTTTTAGGTTTTTCTATAATTTCTATTATTTTATTATTTTGTACTTGTGCAATTCCAAATTGAGTTGGATTATCTACTTCACATAACAATAATGATGCATACGAATCAGTCTTTAAAAAATTTGTAACATAACTAATTATTCTTTTTTGAATAATATTATCTCCTAAAAAAACTACAAATTTATCATTTCCAATAAAATCTTCACATAATGAAATTGCATGTGCTATGCCTTTAGGATGATCTTGTTTAATGTATGAAAATTTAGCATTAAATTTCCCCCCGTCACCATAAAATTCTTCAACTTTATTTGATCCAACACCGCCAACAATAAATACAATTTCTTTTATGCCTGCATCAACCAAAGTTTCTACACAATACTGCGACATTGGCTTATTTCCAATAGGTAACAATTGTTTTGGACCTGTATGAGTTAGTGGACGTAAACGTGTACCATGCCCTCCATGCAAAATTATTCCTTTCATAGTAATAGAAAAAATTTCTCTTATAATTTAATTAACCTATTGAATTTTTTATTGAAATGAATTTTTATGTTTCTAAATTTAATTTTTTTATATTTAAAGATATTTTTTAAAATTCATCAATATCTTTAGTTTCAATCTCTTTAATCATTTTTCTAAATTCTTCTACTTCATCCTTTGTAGCTTTTCCAGTCTGTACATCTAATAGAGTTCTTATCATTTTTGCTAAAATTGGATCCTGAAATACTTTCATTTTCATTTCTTCACTAATCTGAGTTTTTGTATGCCATCTTCCAATGATTGTTGATACAGGAACATATAGGATTACAAAAATTATTCCAAATACCCATAAATTATCTATTATTCCATTAAAATTTGAATTATCTTCAATCAAAAAATTAAATGAAATCAAAATAAAATTAAGAAAGACTAAAAAAAACATTAAGTAGTTAAGATGACCAAATCTTGCATCCCACCACATTTTTCTTAGTATATTTTTCTTCAAATCTCCTCTTTCATTTTTTTTCTATATTCAGTAACATTTTTCTAAATTCTTCTACTTCATCCTTTGTAGCTTTTCCAGTCTGTACATCTAATAGAGTTCTTATCATTTTTGCTAAAATTGGATTTTGTTGATTTACTATTGTTGTTTCAACTCTTAACTGAGTTTTTCTGTGCCAAAGTCCAATTAATATCGCTAATGGAATATATGTTAAAATAAATAATATTGCAAAAATCCATAGCTCAGGGAATATTTTATTAAAAACTGGAATTTTTTCTATTAGTAATCTATATGAAATTAAAATAAAATTTATGAATGTTAACATGAATATTAAATATACACTGTGGCCCTGTCTAAATTCCCACCATCTTCTCCTTGCCCATCCTTCTTTCATTAGAACATTTTTCACTAGTTCTTATAAATAAAGATGTATCCTGAATTAATTGTTAATCATGTCTAATGTGATTTTTAATGTAAATAGAAATTTAAAAATTAAAATTTCATTATTAATTTTATTATTTTCAAGTTTAGCATTAAGATTTTTTTATTTTCCATATGAATTACCATTGATTGCTGATGGGATGGATTATTTTGCATATTCCACCGACATTGTCTCATTTGGATATTTACCAACTGAATGGACTCCGATAAATAATGGATGGCCTATCTTCCTTTCTTTTTGGTTTTCTATAATTAATTTAGAAAATTCTTTTCAATATATGCAGTTAGATCGAACAATTTCAATAATTTTATCTAGTCTAACAGCTATTCCTGTATATTATTTATGCAAACGATTTTTTGATGAAAAAATTGCTTTAGTTGGGTCTGCTATTTTTATTTTTGATCCTAGAATTTTATTAAATTCATTATTGGGAATTACTGAACCTCTTTTCATATTATTAGGAATTTCATCCCTGGTAATTTTTTTAAAATACAGTCAAAAATCAATCATTTTTTCTTTTATTCTTGCATCTTTTTGTACAATTATTCGGTCTGAAGGACTTTTTCTTTTTGCAATTTTAACAATTTTATTTTTTATCAAATACAAATTTTCAAAAGAAATTTTTAAAATATATGTACCATCTTTAGTTATTTTTATTTTAATTTTATTACCTATAATGGATTATAGAACGGATGTTGTTGGATATGATGGAATTTTTCAAAGAGTTGCTCTTGGATCAACTCAAATTTTAACCTCAAATGCTGGCGAAAATGCTAATCAACCAAAAATTTTTGATGGATTGAAACTATTTGGAACTTATTTAGGATGGATTCTAATTCCAAATTTTCTAATTTTCTTACCATATGGATTTATCCTATTTTTTAAGAATCGAAGGAAAGATTCTATTTTTATTTTAATTTTCTTGATTGTTTATTCTCTTCCAATTTTATATGCATATATCGTAAAGGCTCAAGATACACGTTATTTTTATTTTTTATTTCCTATTTTTAGTCTAATATCATTATTTGCTGTTGAAAAGTATATTTCATATTTTAAAAGAAAAAATATTATTTTGTTCTTAATTATTATTTCACTTCTAATTAGTTCAATAATATTTTATGAATTTGAAAAAAATGATGATAATGATGAATTAAATCATATGGCAAAAGTTATTTCTGAAAAGGAATGGGGACTTAATTATCATCCTACAATTTCTCGTTATATTTATGCAAATGAACTTCCTTCTTCTTGGCCCTATGAAATTAATAAAGTAGATTTTAAAACTGATATAATACGTACATCAAATTTTACTGGTTCTATAGAAAATATTCAAAGCTATATTTCAATTTCTAGACATAAACTTTCCCATATAATGGTGGATGAAGATCCAAATCTACCAGAATTTTTACAAGATGTATATCATAATGAAGAAAATTATCCATTTCTGAAAAAAGTTTTTGATTCAAATGACTTTGGTTATGAATATTCAACAAGAATCTTTGAAATTGATTTCAAAAAGTTTGATTCATTAAAATAAGATTTATTCCATTTTAATTCTGTTCAATCTAATTTCTTCACTTACAAGTTGATTGTCAAATTTTATGAGAAAAACCACATATTCTGCAATCTCTTTTGGATCTAAAAACGTCTCGAATTTTTGATCCTTTGATATCTTTCCCATTTTTGTTTGAGTTGAACCTGGAGATATGCAAAATACTCGGACATTTTTATCCTTTAATTCTGAAAATAAAGAACGTGAAAAACCTAAAAGTGCATGTTTTGAGGCACAATAAATTGTAGAATTTTTGAATCCGTTATAAGATGATGATGAACCAATATTTACAATTCTTCCCCATTTTGATTTTATCATGTCTTTTGAGAATTCTTTACTGAAAATAAAAGGTGCTCGAATATTAACTTCAAATGACTCCTCAAATTCTTTAATTGTTGATTTTTCTATTGATTTTGTTAAAAATATCCCTGATGTGTTAATTAGAATATCTATTTTCTGAAACGTCTTTCTAATTTTTTGTATTACTTTTTCGATTTGTTTTTTATCTGTTAAATCTACTGTTTCTATTTTTACAATTATGTTATCATTTTTTATTCCTTTTTTAATCTTTAACAATTTTTGTTTATTTCTTCCAATTAAAAATAAATTATAATTTTCATTTGCAATCTTTTGTGTAATCTCACTACCAATCCCTCCTGATGCACCAACAATGACGCAATTTTTTCTCTCCATAATATTATTGAATTTCCTCTAACTCTACATATCTTTTTTCTTTATCCGATAATCTACATGCTTCCATTACTTTTGCTTGATTTAACAAATCTTTTTCAAAATTGTAATAACATGATTTTGATTTATATATTTCATCACAAAATGTGTCTATCATTAACTGGAAATGATCTACTGCTTCGATTGAAATTTTATTTTCTGAATCATTGTTTTTAACAAACAATGTTGCTTTCATATCTGGTGGTACATTATACGCTCTCGATAATTCTAGAAATCCTTTACTACCCCATAAACTGTATATAGATTGATAAAACATATCATATGCTACAGTACTATGAGAAATTTTATCTGATTCAAACTTCATAGAAATTGCTGCTTTGACATCTACTTCAGTCTCTTCATCTATATGTAAATTACACTGTACACCTTTAGGCTCTGAATCAAATAATAATCTTGAAGCATTTATCGGATAGCATCCTGCGTCATTCAAAATTCCTCCTCCTAATGACTTTACATATCTAATGTTTGTTTTTGGCATTGGAGGAAAACCATATCTTCCATTAAATGAATATACATTTCCTATCAAACCATTATTGATAATTTCTTTAACTTTTTGATGTGAAGGATGAAATCTAAACATAAATCCCTCCATTATTCTTTTATCATTCTTTTTACAAACTTCAATCATTTTTTTTGCTGAATTATATGAAAATGTAGATGATTTTTCACAAATAATGTGTTTTCCACTATTTGCAGATTTCAGAACCCATTCTTCGTGATTTCCAATTGGAGTTGAAATGTAAACTGCATCAACATTTTCATTTTTTAATACATCCTCATAATTCCCATAATCTTCACAACTAAATCTGTCAGCAAATTCTTTTGCTTTTTCTTTGAAACGACTTCCTATACAAATTACCTCTACTTTTTCAGATTTTTGAATTGCGGGTATTGTGGAATTTTTTGCTATTGTAGAACATCCTATAATTCCAATTCTTAGTTTAGTATTCATCTCAAAACTGTTTTACCAAATAGTCCATCCACCATCAACAATAATTGTAGAACCTGTCATATATGATGAATCTGTTGAGCATAGAAATTCTACTAATTTATTTAATTCATTTTTTTTCATCATTCTTTTCATTGGTGTCAAAGATGAGTATACTTTTTTAAATTTCTCATCTTGATCAAATTCTACTCCTCCAGGAGCTATACAATTTACTCTAATCTGTGGTGCCAAATGAGTTGCTAAAAATTTTGTCAAATTAATCACACCAGCTTTTGAAATACTATATGCTGGATGTTTGTGACCTCCATTATACAAATCTGGTCTTGCAGAAACTATTCCTGTACTAGCTGAAAAATTTACAATGTTTCCGTCTTTATTATTCCTTGCAAATTCTCTACACACTGAAAATAATGTAGTTAGATTTACATCAAGAAATTTTTTAAATGATTCTAATGATATATCAAATAATGTTCCTCTAGTTTTACCAGCCTCTACATGATCATTTAGAGCAAAACAATTGACTAAACAATCTGCAGTATTTTCAGAAAACCATCTACGTACAAAATCCTCATCAGTTAAATCATGACCTAAAAGTAGATCTAGTTTTATAATATCATGATTTTGTTCAAGATATTGGGAAATCTCTTTTCCTAGTAATCCTTCTGAACCTGTTATAATTATTTTCATTTTTTGTACTCCATCAGCAATTCCATTTTAAGTATAAAAATTATCTACATATTCTTTTACAAATTTTTGATATGTTTTACAGGTTTGTTCAGGTGTAACTTCATTTTCATTAAATCGTGCACCTTGAATTATCAGATCATCACTATATTCAATTTTGTTTAAAGTAGAGAAAAATTGTACAAAATTTGTATCTCCTGTACCTAATGGAACAGTTCCTCCTTTGAATCTCCTATCTTTAACATGAACATTTTTTATCCATTTTTTTAAAATTATTAATTCTTCATTAACATTATATCCTAAGGATGCACTGTTTCCTGAATCATAATTAGCAAAAATACAAGGATGATTAAATGAAATTAAAAATTCTCTAAAATCATTTGGATTAAGATCTGTTTCAAGAACAATATTTACAGAATTCTTTTCTGCAAGAGAGGATACCTTTTCTAAACTATTTATTATTTGATTTTTATTTTCATCTGTCTTCAATGATGATGAGTCAACTAATGGGATTTCTATCATTGATATTTCAAGTTTTGTTGCCTGTAAAATTAATTTTTTAAGAATTTCTACATTCTTTTCTATTTCAATTTCAGATTCTTCAAATAATTTTTTATTCATAAAATAATCTGCACAAATTGAATTTATTGAAATATTGTTTTTTTTCATAAGTTGGTTAATTTCTGAAATTCCTTCAGATGTTAAAATGGGATTTGGTTGTATTTCATCAAAAATCCATTCAATTGTTTCTAGTTCACAGTACATAGCAGTTTCAAATTCTTTTCTCCAACTATCTATTGGAAAATTTTGAATTTTATTATTGTGTTGTTTTGAGAGCCTTCCTTGCATTATTCCAATTTTTGGTTTTTTCAATGAAAAAATTTCTTATTGATATTATTAATATTAACTGTTAATTAGTCGATATAGAAATTAAAAAAATGAATGAAAAAGAGTTTTGACGTTAAAGAAATTTTTAGCAGATTCAAAGGATTAGTAACTATAGGTACTTCTGATATAATAGGAGGCGGAATATCTGCACTGTTTTGGATTTATGTTGCTACATTATTTGATGCAGATGGATATGGACAACTTTTTTACTTTTTTGCAATTGGAAATATAGTTAGCTCCGTTTCATTGATTGGTTCTAAGAACACACTGTTAGTATATGTCCCTAAACAAATAAAATTAGATACATCTATTTTTCTTCTTGTAATAATCATTGGATCAATTTCATCTTTAATTGTATTTTTAATTTATTCTGAATCTGTTGTTGGATTATACATTTTTGGTAGTATAGTTTTTGGTTTAGGTGCTTCTGAAATTCTTGGAAAAAAACTATATTCAAATTATTTTGTTTATCTAATGATCCAAAAATTTTCAATGGTGGGACTATCTTTAGGATTGTATTATCTAATTGGATTTAATGGTATAATTTTAGGTATATCGCTTTCATTTTTTACATACATACCAATTATTTTTACTGAATTTAAAACTACAAAGATTGATTTTTCACTATTAAAACCTCGTTTAAAATTCATGATGGAATCTTTTGGCCAACATCTTACTACAACATTATGGGGCCAACTTGATAAATTATTGATAGTTCCTTTGTTGGGATTTGCATTCTTGGGAAATTTTCAGTTAGGACTTCAATTTATTGCTGTATTCCAATTAGTCCCCTTCATTGTTTTGAAATATACTCTACCTCATGATGCAAATGGAAATCCAAATAAAAATTTGAAATTATTGGTAATTCTTTTTTCAATATTTAGTGCAGTATTAGTTATTTTCCTTGCTCCAGTAATTATTCCCATATTCTTTGAAAAATTTGAATACGTGGTAGATATTATTCAAATTCTTGCAGTGTCTTTGATTCCATTATCTGTAAATACTGTTTATGCTTCAAAATTCCTTGGTTCTGAAAAATCTAGAATTTTTCTGATTGGTCATATAATTAGTCTCCTGGTCTATGTTTTGGGAATTATCGTGTTAGGTAGTATTTTTGGTATAATTGGCGTTGCTATATCTCATGTGATAGGCGCAACAACTCTTTCAGTATATTATGTAATTATAGATAAAAAAATTTTCTAATTTAAATTATTAATTATTTTTTACATTTCGCAATAATGAACATCGGTTCAATTTTCCCATTAAATTCAGAAATTTTGTATTTTTGCATTTTTTTATTTTTAATATTTTTATTAATATTTGAAGCAGATTTATGCAAAAATTTTAGATTTTTTAAATAGAATTCATATCTGTTAGTAGATTTAAGAAAGAATTTCTTTATCATTCCTCTAATTAAATTTCTAAAATCTCTTTTATCACTTTTAATGGAAGTAACAATTCCTTGTGAGAAGAATATATTCTCTTTAAAATGTGATTTTAAAATATATTCAAAATTTTTCATTGAAAATAAGTTTAGTTCTTTAGTCATTAAATCATGTTCACTATCTAATGTTTCATCATCGTTGACTATTGAAATTAAAGCTATTCCATCTGTATTAAGATGAGTTTTAATGAATTCTATTGTTTCACTTACATTTTCTGTGATTGATAATATGTTAAATGCTATAATATAATCAAATTTTGATTCTATCAATTCGCTTTTACTTTTTATCTCATATTTTATTTTATTTTCTTTTATTTTTCGTATTGTGACATATTCCTGATTTTCTAAAATATCATAACCCCAAATTTCTTTTACATTATTTTCTAGTAATAATTTGGATGTAGTATAACTCAAAAATTTTCCACAAGTAAAATCTAAAACTTTACCATTTACAAATTGATTAGCCCATCTATATTTTGTCATTTGAAGACGATAAATATCTCCAGTTCTTATTTTCACTTTATGACATTTTTATCGATTAACACTAATATGTGTTTTAATAAATATTGTAACGTTGCAAGAAACAACAACTGGGATTTTATTACAAGGTGACATTAGAGGTTGGACTATTCCTATTATAGAACAACACCTACAAAATTTTCCAGATTCAGAAATAATTTTATCGACATGGGATACTGAAGATATATCAAACATTCCTTGTAAGGTAATTCAAAGTAAACTTCCAGAACCAACTTATCCATACAAAAGTTCTAAAAATTATCAAATCATTGGCTCACAGAATGGATTAAGAAATATGAAATCTGATGTAATATTAAAAACGAGAACCGACATATTTGTCCACAACCCAAAAATTTTTGATATCTTTTTTTCTGAAAATATTTACGAAAAAATTATGTATCCGTCTTTAGGTTTTATAAAAGAATTAAGAGATTATTGGATTGCTGATTTTTGTCAATTATCTAGCAGAAAAACTTTGATTGATTTTTGGGATTCAATGCCTTTACATGATGGAAAAGATCGTATGACTCCTGAAGAATATTTCACAAGAAAATATGTTCTTGATATAAAAAAAGATAATCGTCCTTGGAATATCACTCATAATTCTTATTTTATCAAAAAAAGATATCATGAGGATTTTCAAATTGAATTGGAAAAATTTGCGTTAAATGAATCATATCAAGATGATCTTTTGGCTGCATATGTGGAAGATCCTGATGAATATTCTCTTTACCCAAAAAAATAATTTTTATATTATATAACTAGATTATGTTTTAGTTCATATGTTTTATATAAATAAAAAAATGATGAAAAATAAATGAATGAAGTTGATTTAGAAAAAAGTAAGGAATCTATAAAAAAAACTTTATCTGATTATAAAGAAAAAATTGATGAACAGAAGGCAGATGAATTAGATCTTAGTAACTATAAAGTAACAAAACCATGGGGTCATGAACTATGGCTTGAATTAAATCAATTTTATGCTTACAAATTAATCCATATGAAAAAAGGAAATCAAAGTAGTTTACAAATGCATGATATGAAAATTGAAGCAAATTATGTAATTGATGGTGAAGCAGAAGTTTTACTTGAAGATGATAATGGCGAATTAAAATCACATATTTATTCAAAAGGAAGTGGATGGGTTGTTCCAAGAAAGAGAAAACACAGAGTAATTGCAAAAACAGATTATACAGCTTTGGAAGTATCTACCCCACATTTAGATGATGTAATTAGATTTGAAGATGATACAAATCGTGAATCTGGAAAAATAAAAGAAGAACATAATTAAAATGAAATATTGTATTCTTGCAGCTGGTATAGGTTCAAGAAATAATGTAATATCTGGTTTGCATAAAGGATTATTGCCAATTCATAATATACCGATGATATCTCATATAATAAACAAGTTTGATCAAGAAAAAGAAATAATCATTGTTGTAGGATATCTAGCAGAACAAATAAGATCATACGTAGACTATGTTCATTCTGATAAAAAAATAAAATTTATTGAAATTAAAAAATATTCTGGAAAAGGTTCTGGACCAGGATATAGTTTATTGCAGTGTAAAAATGAGTTACAATGTCCTTTTGTTTTTACACCAATTGACACCTTTATTGAAGAAGATATAAAATTTGAAGTAAAGAATAATTGGATTGGAGCTGTGAAAATTTCCACAACTGATTCAAATAGATATTGTTTAGTTAGAGGGAATAACAAACTTGAATCGATATATTATGGAGAAGGAAATTTAGCTTATAATGGAATTGCAGGAATATATGATTATACAAATTTTTGGAAAGAATTAGAAAAACCAAATTTAATTAACAATGAACATCAAGTAACTACTGCATTTAATGGATTAGACAATGTTGAATTACGGCATTTTAATAATTTCTATGATACCGGAACAGAAGAATCATATAATAAAATTAGAAAAAAATTTTCAAATGAAATTGTTTTCCCTAAGAATGATGAAACAATTTTCATTGATAACAAGAAAGTGATAAAATATTTTTCAAATGAAATTAAATGTAAAGATCGAATAAAACGAGCACAATATCTTAAAAATTTTTCACCCATGACAAAAAAATTAAATGAAAATATGTTTGGGTATGATTTTATCGAAGGAAAACTATTGTCTAATGTATCAAAAATCGAAATTTTTTCAAGTTTCCTGGAAAAATTTTATGAATTTGCATTTTCAAATAATATTTGTAATGATATTTCAAAATTTCAAAATGATTGTGAATATATGTACAAAACAAAAACGTATGATAGAATCAAACAATTTCAAAATATAGATTTAGATAAATTAGATCATATAAATGGAGTTCTTGTAGAATCAATTTTTTCTATCATAAACAAAATAGATTGGAATAAAATTATTACAAATGCAATACCTGCTAATTTTCATGGAGACCTTCAACCAGAAAACATTATAGTTTCAAAAAATAATTCAATATCTTTGATTGACTGGAGAGAATCATTTGGTACAGATTTAAAAATTGGAGATTTTTATTATGATCTAAGTAAATTGTATCATGGATTGTTAATAAACGGAACAATTGCAAAAGAAAAAAAGTTTTCAGTGGAAATAGAAAATAATCAAGCTAAAATTTCATATGTATTAAAAGATAATTTAATTGAATTTAATAATAAATTAGAATTTTTTTGTCAAAAGCATAAAATTGATTATAACCATGTAAAGCTTTTAGGAATTTTACATTACATCAACATTGCTGAATTTTATGCAAAAACTGAACCAGAATACTCAAAATTTATTTTTTTGTTAGGAAAGCTACTAATGACTGAATGTTTGTTAAAAAATTAGTGACTAAAATGGAGTATGTAGAATTAATCAACTTATACAAAAATGAATCATCAGATGTGGTTTTATCTATCTCCACTCAGAAAATTACAGAATTTGTTAAATTAGTTGTTGAGGCATATCATTCTGAAAAAAAAATCTTTGCTTGTGGAAATGGTGGAAATGCTGCTTTTGTTAGTAATCTTGTCGTGGATTTGAATATGCATCCATTTGTTTCTGAAGACAAATCTTCTCATGGAGGAAATAGAAATTTGTTCCATGCAATAAATTTGTGTGAAGGTCCAGCCACAATAACAGGAATTACAAACGATTTGGGATTTAATTCAATTTTTAAAGAACAATTAAAGTATCAAGCAGAAAAAGATGACATATTATTTTGTATTTCTGGATCAGGAAATTCTGGAAACATAATTGAAGCAATGAAATATGCTAAAAATATAGGAATGAAATGTGTTGCAATAACAAGAAATTCCCCCTGTAAAGCAGAAGAATTTGCAGATATTTTGATTGAGATAAAAGGTAATTCAGAATTTCCAGGACAAACTGGAAATAATAACAATAATTTTCATTTTGAAGATTGTATTTCTATAATAACTCATATTACAACTGGAATTTTAAAACTTGAGGTTACAGAAGATGATAAATCCAAATGATTTAAGAAAACATGTTTTAAGAATGGTATATAAAAATGGCTCTGGTCATATTGGTGGAAGTTTTTCTTTAGCAGAAGTTATAGCTTATCTATATTCAAATTTCAATTTAATTTCAAATGAAAAAAATGAATCAAAATTAATATTATCAAAAGGTCATTCAGTGCCAATAATTTATGCTGTATTATATGAATTAGGTTGTATAACAAATGATGATTTATCTCTATTTAGACAAATCGATTCACCATTACAAGGCCATCCAGATAAAACACGATTAAGATATATGCATGCAACAACTGGTTCATTGGGTCAAGGATTAAGCATTGCCATTGGTCATTCTATAGCCTTAAAATTAATTGGTTCTTCAAAACCGTGTTTTTGCATAGTTGGTGATGGGGAAATGCAAGAAGGCCAAATTTGGGAGGCACTAATGTTAGCTCCAAAATTCAAATTAAATAACTTAGTTGTATTTGTTGATTATAATGGATCACAAAATGATGGATTTGTAAAAGATACATTGGATATAGATCCAATTACTGAAAAAATTTTATCATTTAATTGGAATGTAATTAATATTTCAGGTCATAGTCTAGATGAAATTGATAAATCTGTTCAAAACGGATTGAACAATAAACAAAAAAAACCAACATGCATTATTATGAAAACTCAAAAAGGTAAAGGTGTTTCCTTCTTACAAGATCCTAAATGGCATGCAAAAGTACCCAATGAAGAAGAATATAAAAATGCATTAGAGGAATTAAATTGTTAGCAACACGTGATGCATTTGGAAATCAATTGGTTAAATCTGCAAAGATAAATGATAAAGTATTAGTGTTAAGTGCTGATCTTGCAAAGGCTACAAAATTAGAAAAATTTGCAAATGAATATCCTGATAGGTTTTTTGAAATAGGAATAGCAGAAAGTAACATGATTGGAATTGGTTCAGGATTGTCAGAGTATGGTTACAAAGTTGTAATGACATCATTTGCATCATTTCTTACGGGAAAATATGATGTAATCCGAGTTTCTCTTGCTTATTCTAAAGCTCCTGTAATTTTAGTAGGAACTCATGCAGGACTTGCAATTGGTAAAGATGGAGTCACACAAATGGGACTTGAGGATATTAGTATAATGCGTTCTCTTCCAAACATGAAAGTAATGCAACCTGCAACACCCATAGAAGCAGAAAAAATGTTAGAATATTTATTACATGTTGATTCAGACGGACCTGTATATTTGAGACTTGGACGACAACCAGTTTATGAAATTTTTGATGAAAATTATGAATTTGTTCCAAATAAAGGAGTTGTATGTAAAGAAGGTAATGAATTGGCGATTTTTGTTACAGGTTGTTTACTTGATGAAGTTCTTAAAGCAGTAGAAAACTCAAAAAAGAATTGTGCTGTAATTAATATTCATACAATTAAACCAATTGACAGAGAAATTGTGTTAAGATATTCAAAACAATGTGAAAAAGTAATGACGATAGAAGATCATTCAATAATAGGTGGTTTAGGATCTACAGTTTCTGAAATATTGTCAGATGAAAATCCTACACTTTTAAAACGAATTGGTTTAAATGATATTTTTCCTGAATCTGGAGTTCCATCAGAATTATGGGAAAAATATGGTTTATCTTCTGATAAGATTAAAAAATCTATTTTAGAATTTTTGAATTAAATTTTATTCAAATGATTTAATAAAAAATAAATATTTTTAAATTTTAAATCCTTTTTTTGTTTGAAATCGTAGAAATATCATTAATGTTAAAAAATTTTTTTAAAATATGTATGCAAGCTTCAGCTACTGCACGTTCACCTGAATTACGTTTAGTTACATAATCTGCATTTTTTTTTGCCAAAGGATCTGCATTTGCTGGAGCTATAGAATATCCAACTTTTGAAAATATATAATGATCAAATATTCCATCACCCATATAGATTATTTTGTCTAAAGGAACCTTCTTTTCCATCCATTGAATTCTATCAAATGTACTTACTAGATTTAATGGATATTTCATATCTGTAACAATTCTTTTTCTACTAATGGGAAATCCTTTTTTATCCTGTGTCAGAAAATGAATTTTTAAATATGGTTTCAATAGTGTCAGACCATCATTGTCATCAGGCCCAAAAACTTTGAATATCTTCCCATTTTTACTATACAAGAATTGACCTGTAGTTAATACACCATCAACATCTAAGAAAAACATCTCTGGCTTCATTTTTCAATATTTTTTAGATGTTATTGGTTAAAAGTTATTGTTTTATAAAAAATAGAAAAATTATTTTATATCAAAATGATTGGATGAGTGTATGAAAAAATATAATTTTAATGATAGTCAATTATGCATTTCAATTGCAGCAAAACCTGGAGTATATGGAATTACAGTTCATAATGCAGGTTACAAGGCATTAGGATTGGATTTTTTCTATAAAGCATTTAGAACAAATGATGTTAAAGGTGCAATACATGGTGTACGTGCATTGGGAATACGAGGATGCAGTGTTTCCATGCCTTTTAAAGAAAAAGTAATTCCATTATTAGATGAATTAAATTTTTTAGCAGAAAAAGCAAAAGCAGTTAATACAATTGTTAATGATAAAGGCCATTTAATTGGATACAACACAGATGTAATTGGAATTAAAAAATGTCTTATACCCTTAAAAATAATAAAAAGTAATAAAATTCTTTTATTGGGATCTGGCGGAATTGCTAGGGCATTTTTAGTTGCTTTAAAAAATTTAAAATTAAATGATATAACAATTTGTAATCGAACTTTAAAAAAAGGACAAACACTTGCAAAAGAATTTGATGTTAATTTTGTTAAATGGTCAGATAGGAATGATTTTGATGCAGATATGATTATTAATGCTACATCTGTTGGAATGTATCCAAATCACAATCTTTTACCTGTTTCAAAAAATAGAATCATAAATACTAAAATTATAATGGATGTGGTTGCATCTCCTCCAAATACAAAATTAATTAAATTAGCAAAAAAATATAATAAAATTTCAATCAGTGGTCCTGAATTAGCATTTTATCAAGCATGTGAACAATTTAGATTATACACATGTAAAAAACCACCAATAATTGCTATGAAAAAAGCTGCAAAGAAATTACTTTCTTAGAAATAATATGTATTGTAATAAAATTTTTTTTAGTGGAAATAAATATTTTAAATAAACTCTGAAATTAAAACACATTCAAATTTTTGGATATATTTAATATGATATCAATAAATAATTTCTACATGTCGTTGAAACCCAAACTTTTATTCTGGCTTAATACTGCTTTTATACATTTTTCCTTGGCATATTATCTTCAATCCAAAATGGATGCTGATTTTTTTGGAATAATTGATACTAATAACAAACCCAAGGTTTTTTTCAAAAATCAAAAATTAGTTGATTTTAAAAAAATTTGGTTTTATCATGATCGTATTAAAAAAAATCAACAAAAAATTGATCTCGATTATCTTGCCAATTTTGAAAAAACCTATAAAATTAATTTATGGGAATTAGCATTAAATGAAAGATTTTTTTACAAATACAACAGATTTTATCAATTTTCAAAGCAAGAAATTTTATCAATTTTAGAACAAGAATTAAAATTTTTTGAAACTATTTTAGATGATATTAAACCAGATTATTTTCTTACATATAATCCCGTATTACACCATCAAAAATTATTTTTAGAAATTTGTCGAGTTAAAGGAATAAAAATTTTAAGTTCATGTCGTACAGGAATAGACGATCAAACTGTTCTTGTTGAGGATGGTGCAACATTAGATTTAGATTTAAATAAAAAAATAGATGAATTCCAAATACAAATTTCTTCAAAACAAGATGAGAAAAATAATTATGATTCAGATCAAAAAACTTGGATCCAAAAAAGAAATGTAAATTTTTTTGATAAATTGATTGGTTTAAAAGATTATCTTTTTGCTTCTGATAATGAACTAACAAATTCAAATTTTATGTATTTTGGACGAACTAAATCTAAAGTTATAAAAGATTCTTTATTAATGGAATATAAAAAAAATCGAAACTATAATTTTCTAAATAAATTTTCTACGTTATCTCCTTCTTTAGATAACCCATTTGTCTATTTTCCAATGAATATCAATGAAGAAGCAAGTCTTTTACATTATGCACCATATTTTACAAATCAAATTGAAGTTATTCGACATATTGCAAAATCAATACCAATTGATCATATGTTATACGTTAAAGAGCATATTGCAGCTGGATTAAGAATCTGGAATGATATTAATTACTATAAGGAAATAATTGATATACCAAATGTTAAGCTAATTCATCCTAAATTTGATAATAATATTTTAATTAAAAATTCAAAATTACTAATATCAATTAGAGGTACATCTAATCTAAAAGCAGTTCAATTTGGAAAACCAACTATTACATTTGGTACACAACCATATCAAATTATTCCATCTGTTTTTGAAATTGATTCATTAACTTCTCTTCCTGAATTAATTAAAAATGCATTAAAATGTAAAACTGATCCAATGAACTATGAAAAATTTAAATCCATTTTTAATGAAAATATATTTTCGTTCCCACTAAATGTTTATGAAGTAATAAGAAATCAAAGTCTTTTTTCAGGAAATGGTGTTTTTTCTAATATTGAAATTTCAAATGAAAAGATGCTTGAATTTCTTCAAAAGAATGAAAAATTATTTTCAGATTCAGTAGAAACTCATTTAAAGATAATAACTTCATTTCATCAAACACCTTAAATAATCTAATTAAAGTTATTACAATAATTTGAAAGTGATTGTTGGAATACCTGCATTTAACGAGGAAAAAAACATTGGTGTCATTGTTACCAAATTAAAAAAGAAATATGAACATGTTCTTGTATGTGATGATGGTTCATCAGATATGACTGAAACAATTGCTTCTTCACTTGGAGCAATTGTTGTAAAACATTCTACAAATTTAGGATATGGCGCAGCTATAAAGACTATTTTTAATGAGGCTAGGAAAATAGACTGTGATGCATTAGTAACTTTTGATGCTGATGGACAACATCAAATTTCAGAAATTAATTCAGTATTGGAACCTATATGTGAAAATAAGGCAGATATTGTAATTGGTTCTAGATTTTTAGGTACAACAAAAGATTTACCAAAATATAGAAAACTAGGAATTAAAACAATTACTGGTTTAACAAATGCTATGACTGGTTCAAATATTTCAGATGCCCAAAGTGGATTTAGAGCATATTCAAAAAAAGTATTAGATGACATTTTTCCTACAGAATCTGGAATGGGAATATCTACAGAAATTCTAATTAAATCTTCTAAAAAACAAATGAGAATACTAGAAGTTCCAATTACTATAATATATGAAAATGGTTCTCATTCTCAAGAACCAATTTCACATGGAACATCAGTAATTTTTAGTACAATAAAACATGTAGCCATTGAACGACCTTTACTTTATTATGGTGTCACAGGTTTATGTTTTCTTATTGTAGGTTTAGTTTTTGGGGCTTGGACAATTCAGATATATTCTGAACAACGAATTGTAATGACAAATATTGCACTTGTTGGTGTTGGAGGAGTTATTTTAGGAACTATTTTATTAATTACAGGAACTATTTTGTATTCTATTGTTAATGTAGTTAGAGAAAAACGTGAATTTTAAAAATTTAGTAAATGTTTTGAATTAAGTATTAGATTTTTTCATTTTTTATGATAATTTTTTTTCTACAAGTTCACAAATTATATGATAAACCACTCTATGTACTTCTTGAATCCTTGCTGTATTTTTTGATGGTATTTGAATTGATATATCTACAAAATTTTTAATTGTGCCCCCATCTGCTCCAAGTAATCCTATTGTCACTGCACCTTTTTTCTTTGATGCCACAATTCCATTCTCTACATTTTTAGAATTCCCACTAGTAGAAATTCCTAGTACTACATCTCCTTTTAAAACAATACTTTCACATTGTCTACTAAAAATAACATCAAATGAATAATCATTTGCAAGTGAAGTAATTATTGATGAATCTGTGGTCAATGAAATTGCAGGTAAACTTTGTCGTTCTTTCTGAAATCTACCTATCAATTCTGCAGCTATATGTTGAGCATCTGCAGCACTTCCACCATTTCCAAAAATAATTATTTTATTACCTTTTTTTAAACATTCAACTATTTCATTAACTGATGATTCAATTTTTTCAGAAAGATCTATTGAAGATTGAATAAGATTTGAACTTTCAGATATAATTTTTCTTATATCTTCATCTAATGAATTCAAACTAATCGTTCTCTAAGTTTTTTCATCGCTGGTTTTTCTGAATTCCAAATTTTCTTTTTCCCATCCCCTAAAATAAGATCGAGTGCCCTTACATCTCTAACAAGTCTAAATAATCCTTCAGGTTCTAAAGAAGCAGCCTGATCACTGCCATACATAGTACGATCTAATGTAATATGTCTTTCAATTGAAGTAGCACCTTGTAATACAGCTGCAATACAAACTAAATATGCTGATGATTCATGTCCACTATACCCTACATTACATTTGAATTTCTTTTTTAATGTAGGAATTACTTTCAAATTAGCTTCATTGATTGCCATTGGATAACTACTATGAGAATGCATTAATTCAAATGAACATTTGTGTTTTTTGAAAATTTTTATTGCTTTTGAAATATCTTCTATGGTACTCATTCCTGTAGAAATGAATGTATGTTTTTTTTCTTCAGCAATTTTTTCTAATAATTTAGTATGAACAATCATTGCTGATGCAACTTTATTGTATTTTGTTTTGAATTTTCTCATTTCTACTTGACTATCAATATCCCAACACGAAAGATACCATTGGATTTTTTTTTGTTTGCAATATTTATCAATTTTATTATATTGTGATAATGAAAATTCTAGTCCTTCTTTTTGTTCTCGTTGAGTTGTTCCCCATGGACTTTCTCTAGGCGAATCTAATAGTTCTTTTGAATATACTTTATTTATTGTCCTTTTTTGAAATTTAACTGCATCACATCCTGCTGAAACAGCAACATCAATTAATTTTTTAGCAATTTCTAAATTACCATTATGATTAATTCCAATTTCTGCAGCAATGAATACCAATATTCAGTAATTAGAATATGTATTATTAAATTTGACTCAATACCACTTAGTTTTCCTTGGAAATTTTTCTCTAAGAATCAAATCTGCAATTTCTCTAAAAGATCCATTTCCACCAGAAGTTTTACATACATAATTAGCAGTTTTTTTAGCCTGTAAAATTCCATCAAAAGGTGTTGCAGAAAACCCCACTTTTTTCATTAATTCAATATCATTTACATCATCACCAATAAATGCAATTTCTGAAGGCATGATTTTATAGAATTTACAAATTTCCCCCAATTCTTTTTCTTTAATTTTGATTCCTGAATAAACTTTGGATATGTTCATTTCTTGAGCCCAAAATTTAACAATATTTGAATCCTCTTTTGTAATTATTATTGTTTTTATTCCATTACGTAGTAGTAAATTTATTCCCATTCCATCTCGTACATGAAATTTTTTAAAAATTTCTTTTTTATCTGAATAATATCTACTTCCGTCAGTAAGAACACCATCTACATCTGTAATTATTAATTTGATTTTTTTACATTTTATTTTTAATTTTTTTTCCAATTTCTAACTTATTTCATATTTTTGGGATAATAAGTATAATTATAACAAATGAATTTATTTTTATTGCATGGAATTAAAAATACAGAATTTTGATTTAGGCGTAAAAACTTTGACTCCTCAAATAAATTTTGATGAAAGAGGTTTTGTAACTGAAATTTTTCGTACAGATTGGCTTGAATTTTTTAATGATATTTTCCCAAAACAAGTAAACCTATCAAAAAGTGAACCTGGAACCATTCGTGCTTGGCATAGACATAATTGTAATCAAATAGATTATTTTCTTGTTACAAAAGGTAAAATGAAAATTTGTGTTTATGATGGAAATGATAAGTCTGAAACATTTGGAAAATTAGTTGAAGTTTATGCTGGAGAAGATGAATTTAAAATTGTGAAAGTTCCTGGACATTATTGGCATGGAACAAAGACTGTTAGCAATATCCCATCAGAAACAATTTACTTTTTAACAAATTTATATGATTATGAAAATCCAGATGAAGAGAGATTAGATTGGAATGATATGTCTATAATTGATCCAAAAACAAAAAAACCTTATGATTGGAATTTACATGGATAAAGATTAAAATGAAATTTTTGATTTGTGGAGGATACGGGTTTATCGGAAGTGCATTTATACGAAATCATCTAGATCATCACCCTAATGATGAAATTGTAAATGTTGATAATCTATCTTTAGGTTCAAATAAATTAAATCTACAAACAATTGAAAATAATTCAAATTATAGATTTGAAGATGGAAATATTTCTGATGTAGAATTTATAAAAAATATTTCCAAAGATGTTGATATAATAATTAATTTTGCTGCAGAAACTCATGTTGATCGAAGTATTGCTAATCCAAAACCTTTCATTGAAACTAATATTTTGGGTACTTTTTCTCTATTAGAAGCATCTAAAAAATTTGAAAAATTATTTGTTCATGTTTCTACCGATGAAATTTATGGGGATTTAGAAAAAGATGCAAAACCATTTTTTGAAAGTGATAATCTAAAACCCAGTAACCCATATGCTGCTACTAAAGCATCAGCAGATCTTTTAGTTCAATCTTATGTAAGAACATACAAAAATCGTTGTATAATTACTAGATGTACTAATAATTTTGGCCCATTTCAATTCCCAGAAAAACTCATACCTAAAACAATTATCCGTGCTCAACAAAATCTAAAAATTCCTTTATATGGTGATGGAACTCAGCTTAGGAGTTGGATTTTTGTAAATGATCATGTAGATGCAATTGATACAATAGTAAAAAAAGGAATATCTGGTCAGACTTACAATATCTCTTCTTGGAATGAGATTTCTAATAAAGAAATTGTGAGAAAGATATTAGAAAAAATGAATAAATCTTTTGATTTAATTGAATTTGTCAATGATAGACCTGGTCATGATAAAAGATATTCAATAAACTCTGAAAAAATTCAAAATGAACTGGGATGGTCTCCAAAATTTGAATTTGAAAATGCATTGGAAACAACAGTGAAATGGTATGAAAATAATTCTGAGTTGTGGAAACCTTTGATAAATGAGCAAACTTTGCATCCACAACCTTGGACTTTAAATTGGAAGTAATTTAGTTATTAATTTTTTGTAATATTGTGAGGATTTTCTCGCATATGTTTACTTTTATTTTGTTTTTGATTTTGAAATTGAATTAATTTTTCAATTTTTTCAGAAGAATATTTTGAATATTTTAAAATTTCATTTATTGAAAGATTATTTTCTCTTGCATATAGAATAAGATCTACCACACTATAAGGAACTGTATAAAAAAATTCTTCATCATTTGTGGTAAAACTCCATACATCAGGAGATGCATCTTGATTAATAATTTTTTCAGATAATTGAAAGAATTCTCCAAGTTGATAAATTTGAGATTTGTATAAATGTACTAAAGGTTCTATATCGGAACCACCATCACCATATTTTACAAAATATCCTTGTAAATATTCTGATTTATTTGTTGTTCCAATTACTGCAAAATTATTTTTTTCTGCATAATAATATAGCATTGTCATTCGAACACGATGTTTAATCGATGTTGCTGCTGTTAAAGCAAGAAAATCAAATGAAGATATTTTTAATTTGTGTAAAACATTTTCATCATCTAAAATTTCCAAAAATGGCATTCCTATATTGTTTTCTAATTTTGGTGGGACAACAACTCGATATTTGCATTTATCATTATAATTTAAAAATTTTTGTTTAACAATTTTTTCTTTATTTTCATAAACACCAAATGATTCTAAAATACTAGTGATATCAATTGATTTTGTTTCAATATTGTATTTTTCAGCAACTTGTATAGCAAGATTTTGACTTTTTGGATCTGATTCTTTTTCAGGCAAAATTAATCCTAGAATTTTTTCAGATCCTAATCCTTCTGCACATAACGCAGCAGTTACTGCTGAATCAATACCTCCACTTAGTCCTAATACTACACCTTTTTTTTGAAAAACATCAAAAACCTCACTCTTGATAAATTTGGTTACGTCATTAATTGTAGTTTCTAAATTTTTTATTTTAATGACTTCAGGAATTTCATACATATCTTACTTTTGTATGTGCACTATATTTGTAATATGATTCATTTTTAATAGAAAATTCTTTATAGAAAAATTAATGATCAATTTTTTTAACCACTCTGGCAGGATTCCCTACTACAACACAATAATCAGGTATATCTTGAGTAACTACACTACCAGCTCCTACAATTGAATTTTCTCCAATTGTTACTCCTGCAATGATAATACATCCTACACTAATTACAGCACCTTTTTTGATCAATACTGGTTTGATTGTTCTAGGATAACCATGATTTTTTAAAAATTCATTTGCAGTTGGATTGATGTGAGCAAATATCATTGAATTGGAACTAATTGTAACATTATCTTCAATACTGATTAATTCTGGATGTAAAAGATCAATTAACACATATGGTGAAATATGGCAGTTTTTCCCAATTTTAACTCCTCTATTTCTTTGAAATTTGATTGCCCATGAAGGTAATGGTGATGAATATGCAAATACATGGTTAACCCAACTTTTTAAAAATTTGATTCTAATTTTTATTTTGCCTAATGTTCCTTTATATCCATAAAAATCCATTAACTCTTTTTCATTTGATTTAAAATTATCTGAATTTGACATATTGTTCTATAATTATTTTAGCATAAAGCGTTTAACCTTTCCGTATTCATTTTTAGGAATATCATCTACAAATTCAATTTTAGAAGGTATTTTGAATTTTTCTAGATTCTTAATACAGTGACTTAAAATTTTGGATTTATCTAAATCTACATTATTTTTTTTTAACACATTCAATTTTATTGTTTGTCCAAAAATCTCATGAACAATACCAAATGCTACTGCATCATCAATTCCAGAAATTTGTTTTACTTCTTCTTCTATTTCATATGGAATAACTTTTTCTCCTCCAATGTTAATTATATCATCATTTCTCCCTTTGAGAAAAAGATATCCTTCATTATCAAAATACCCTACATCACCTGTTCGTAACCATCCATCTTTCATATTTTTATCTGCTATTGAATTATTCCAATAATGTTTGATTACATTTTTTCCACTTATCCAAATTTCTCCTAATTTTGGAAAATTTTCATCATGATTGATAATTTTTATTTCAACTTCTGGAGATACTTTTCCAACTGAATTCTCATGTTCGGAATTTTTTTCAAAAATCATAAAAGTAGAACGTGATGCTTCAGTAAGACCATAATATGTTGCTAAGTTACCATTTTCTAAAATTTTTTTAAATTCTTTTACTGTATTTTTTGGAATTGATGTGCTGTTAGTAATAATTAGTCGTATGTTAGAAAAATAATTATTTAAAGAAGTTTTTTCAATTTTAAGAAACTTTGTTAATGTGGCAGGAACTGCAGCTAATGTTGTAGCTTTAAATTTTTTTAAGCATTTTAAAATATTTTCTAAATCATTTGCATTTTTCAATAAAATTAGAGTTGAACCTACATGAATTGAAGTATGTAAACATCCTAATCCAAATGAATGATAAAGTGGTAATGGCAATACATCGATATCTGTGCTTGAATATCCCAGTATTTTGATTATATTTTTTGTTGTAAATTCTACCATGTTATGTGAAATTGGAACTCCTTTTGGTTCAGATGTGGTGCCTGATGTATAAATTAAATATGCAATTTCGCTAGTTTCTGATATTTTTTTATCATTAATTGTTTTAGAAATAATTTCACTAAATTGAAAAATTGGTATTTTACTAGAATTCCAATTTTTTATTTCCATTTTTATTTTTTCTGGACATATGATGATTCCTGGATCAGCAGATTTGATTTGATTTAAAAAATTTTTTTTAGAAATATTCGGAGGAATAAGATGAACAATTTTTCCTGAATGAATTATCCCTAAATATGAAATAATAAATGATAAAGAATTTTCTGAAATTAAACTAATAACTTTTTTATTGTTTAAAAATAACTGTGAACTAGAAAATATTTTTACTTGTTCATACATCTCTTGAAAGGTAAAACTCTTTTCTTCATCAATGAATCCTATTTTTGTAGGATTAATTTTTGCGTTATTTTTTAAATGATCTATTATATTCATTTTAAATGAGAATTTATTTGTGTAAGAAGATCATTTGCAGATTTTATTTCAATAGATTCTTCTAATGAAAATTCAATATTAAATTTTGATTCAGCAAAAGTAATTAGATTTAATTGTGCAAAAGAATCCCAACCCTCATAATCCTTTTGTTCTTTTTCCCATGCAAAATCACTTTCAGATAAATTTGACAATACTTCGAAAAAAATATTTTTTGTGATATTTTTTATTTCTTCATTTTTATACATTACATCTGCGAAAATCAATAGATAATAAATAAACCTTCTCGATATTGTCATCGTGCTTGAAAAAATTGGAATAGGAATTGATATTATTGAAATAAATAGATTTCAAGAAAAACCTTATGAAACTAATCATAATTTTTATAATAAAATATTTCATGATTCTGAAATTGAATATTGTTTAAACCAAAAGAATCCATATCAATCATTTGCAACAAAATTTGCAATTAAAGAATCTGTGATAAAATCAATTAACAAAAAAATTAACTTTTTTGAAATTTTGACAAATCATCTGGATTCTAAACCCATAGTTAAATTATTAATAAATAATTCATACAACTTTCTCGTTTCTGTAAGTCATGAAAAATCACATGCAGTAGCTGTGGTTATATCTGAAATTGTTGATGATAAATAATTGTATTTTTGTTAAGTATAGTTTAATTAATTATTTATAATTTTGAATAAATAATATGAAGAAAATCTGTATAATTGGCGTCAAAGGATTACTTGGAAATAAATTACTTCAAAAAATAAATAATTATGAACTTGTTGGAACATTTCATCAAACACCTTTAAGATCATCTAATGTTGAATCAATACAATTAGATATTACGAAATCTGATAACTGTGATCAACTTTTAAAAATTAAACCTGATATTATTATTAATACCGCTGCAATTACCAATGTGGATTATTGTGAAAAATTTCCAAAAAAAGCATATTTAGTAAATGTTACAGGTGTAAAAAATCTTGTTAGAATTGCTAACACATTAGGTTGTAAACTAATACATATTTCTTCAGATGGAATTTTCCCTGGACGAGAAAAAAATTACAAAGAAGATGATACACCTGATCCAATAAATTACTATGGAAAAACAAAACTTGAAAGTGAAAATGTGGTAAAAACCTTAAATGATTATTTAATTTTTAGAACCAATTTATTATATGGTTATATGTCAAAAAATCAAATAGTTTCTAGATCAGAACATGTTAAACCAACAAATTTTGTATTGTGGGTATTATCTGAATTAAATAAAAAAATTGATATTCGTATTGTAAATGATCAATTTAGTAATCCTACTTTAGTTGATAACATTTCAAAAATAATACTAGATTCTATTGAAAAAAATCTTGTAGGTACTTTTCATGCAACTGATACTACATGTATCAATAGATTTGATTTTGCAAAAAAAATTGCTAATAAATTTGGTTTTTCAGAACAACTAGTTTCTGAAATTTCATCAAAAGATCTTGCACAATTTGCACCAAGACCTACAAAAACATGTTTGAATTGCTCCAAAATCCAAAAAGTGGGAATACCTCTTTCTAATATGGATCAATCTTTAGAAATTTTATTTAATCAAATTAAAGAAAAAAATCCTACAATGATTTTTATAAACTAATTATTTTTTGATTTTGATAAAATTTTTCTTTAATCTTTCATTTGATGATTTTTGATAAGCTTCTTTTGTAAAACCTATGATTGTATATCCGTTTGGTTCATAAAATGTATCTAATATTCTATATTGATCTTTTAAATTCAGTGATTTATAATATGAAATTGTGTATTTTGATTTCAAAAATCTAGCAATATCAGTTTGAGGTATGGATAATTTCTTTTTAGAACCAAAACTTGAATCAAAAAGCAAACCTTGAGTACCTGTAGTAATTCCAAAAATAGAATAACCATATAGGTTTGTTTTTTCAAATAATTTGTCAATATCATCAAAATCATATAGAATTTCATTTGCATGTAATAAATAATCAACAATAAGTGAATCTTCTTCTTTTTTATTTTTGAAATTTAAATTCCAACCATATTCAAATTTGTTCATTTCAAGTTCTCTAACAAGTTTTATACCTAATTCATAATCTGTTTTCTTTTTTCCTAACAATATGGAGATAAGTTTTTTGTTTAACATTCTTTTATGCCCTCCTAATTTTCCATAAAGATATAAAAAAATGATGCCTTCTTTTTGTAATACGTTGAGAATATTTTTTAATCCTTTAGATGGATTTGATAAATGATGTAATACCCCCATGCATAAAACTATGTCAAATTTTTCTAATTTTGAAAATTTATTCATAAGATTCATTTTTTGAAATTTAATATTTTCAATTTTTTTCTGTTTTTTTAATTCATTTGCAATACTCAAAGATTTATCAGAAATATCTAAACCTAAAAAGTCACATTTTTTATAGAATTGTGCAACATTTGTAATTCTATGTCCACTTCCAGTTCCTGCATCCAGAATTTTTTTACCATTTAATTTTATTTTACTTTCTAATTCAAAAATCTTTAAAAGATTCAATAATTCGTTGGTTTGGCTTGAATTAGTTGATGGTGATGGATAAGGGTATTTCTTATACATCTCTTTAACTTTTTTTGTAATATCATCTACATCTGTAATCATAAAATTTCTATTTTCAACCAATATCTAATCCTATAAAATCATATATCTGCTAAAATTAGATGATATACTTGAAAACTACGTCAAAATTTACTTCTATTATAATTCTAAATTATAATGGGACAAATTTTCTTAAAGATTGTATTGATTCTATAATTCGAGAAACACATTCTCTTTATGAAATAATAGTAGTGGATAATAATTCTCCAGATAAAAGCGGTGAATTTTTCTCGAAAAAATACCCTGACATCAAATTTATTCTTAATGAAGAAAATGTGGGTGTTCCAGAAGGTCTTAACATTGGAATAAGAAATGCAACTGGTGAATTTGTTGTCTTGTTGAATAATGATTTAATAGTAATGCCAAACTGGCTTGATAATTTCTTTAAAGCATATGAAAAAACTGGTGTTGCATTATATCAACCAAAATCCTTGAAGTTTAAAGATCCTACAATTCTTGATGGTACTGGCTGTATGATCAATATTTTTGGATTTGGATTTGCTAGAGATAAAGGACTTAAAGATGAGGGCAAATATGATAAACAAGAGGAAATAAGCTATGCTTCTGGGACATGTATGTTTGCACCCAAGAAAATTTTTGATGAAATTGGATTATTTGATTCAATCTTTTTCGCATATCATGAAGAATTAGATCTAGGATGGAGAGCAAGAATCTTTGGATACCCATCGTATTATGTACCAGAAACAAAAATACATCATCATGGAAGTGCTCATTGGAAATGGAGTCCTCAAGTGTTTTATTTTTTAGAGAGAAACAGGTGGTTAGTTTTACTAAAAAATTATTCAACTAAAACATTATTGAAATTATTTCCATCTTTGATAATTATTGAATTTTTTATGATAGCTTTTTTTATATCTAAGGGTCTTTTCTTCAAAAAAATAAAAAGCTATGGCTCAATTTTAAAACATGTAAATCATATAAGAAAAGAAAGAAAATTCATTAGTCAAAAAAGAAAAATTGATGATAATGAAATTATTCGTTCATTTTGTGGTATTTTAAAAATCCCTTCTGAGGCAAATGATTCTAAATTAAATGAAAAATTTGCAAAATTGTTACTTTTATTATGTAAATCTACAGGATACAATAAAATTGTAAGAGAACCTTAATAATCTAAAATTTAGCCAAAATTACAATAATTATGAAAAATCATTCATTTGAAAAAAAATGTAGAATATGTTCAAGCGAAAACTTGAGATTGGTGTTGGATTTAGGTGAACAACCACCTGCTAATGCATTAGTTGACAAAAATATGATAAATGAGCCTGAAGAAAAATTCCCTTTAAGGTTATTTTGGTGTAGTGATTGCTTTCTTGTTCAATTATTAGATATTGTAAACAAGGAGTATCTTTTCAAACACTATCTTTACATGACTAGTGCAAGTAAACCTATAGTTGAACATTTTACAAAATATGCTAAAGATGTTTTTGATGAATTTTTAAAAGATACAAATGAACCATTTGTTGTTGAAATTGGAAGCAATGATGGATCTCTTCTAAAAGAATTTAAAAAATTAGGTGTTTCAATTATGGGAGTTGAACCTGCTTCTAATCTATCTAAATTGGCAAATGAATCTCAAATTAATACTATGAATGATTTCTTTACATCAAAGATAGCTAAAGTTATTTCTAAAACTAACAATGCTTCAGTAATTGTAGCTAATAATGTAATTGGCCATGTAGAAAATTTACATGATTTGATGAAAGGAATAGAGATTTTACTTAGTAATAATGGTGTATTTATTTTTGAAGTACCTTATTTGATTGATTTAATAAAAAAATTAGAATTTGATACTGTGTACCACGAACATCTTTCATATTTTTCATTATTGCCTCTGATAAATTTGACAAATCAACATGGTTTAGAAATATTTGATATTCAAAAACAATCTGTTCATGGTGGAAGTTTGCGAATTTTTGTTTCAAAAAAAGATAATTTTCAAATTACTCATAATGTCAAAAAATTCCTTGATGAAGAACATAGTTTGGGGTTGGATGATTTTATTACATATGAAAAATTTTCAACAAATGTTAAAACATTAAAAGAAGATCTTAATTCTTTATTAAAAAAATTAAAAAAAGAAAATAAATCAATTTTTGGATATGGTGCATCAGCTAAAGGAAATGTTTTATTAAATTATTGTAATATAGATAGTACCATTCTAGAATTTGTTATTGACACAACACCAATAAAACAAGGTAAATTTACTCCTGGAACACATATACCTATTATTTCTCCTGAAATAATGACAAAAAAAGGTTCTAATGATATTTCTTTATTATTAGCATGGAATTATGAAAATGATATTTTAGAAAAAGAAAAAAATTTTCGTAATGAAGGCGGGAAATTTTTAGTACCAATACCATCACCACGACTAATTTGAGATTAATGGTAAAGAAATTTTTTAATCAAAAATTAAGCTATGTTTAAATAATTATTCAAAATCAAAATTATAAGTTTATTGACTAATAATATTATTTTGATTGGAAACATTTCTGATTTTAATGTAATCCCAAAAGAACTAATTAATAATAAAAATAATAAAAAATTTTCTTTTGATTTAGACATTCATGAAATGTTAAATTCTAAAGGCATTGAACATGAAATAGCTGATAATCTTCTTGATCAAACAGAACGATTACAAATCTTTGATAAAATGATTGAATTCAGAAATTGGCATTCAAAAATTCAATCTAATGACTATGAAATTGAAGGTGTGAATTTATTGAAATTATTAGATTCTCATGAATTAGGAACTTTATTGATATCTCATTTAATTAATTTATTATTAATTAAACGAATAATAAAAAAAGAAAATCCTACAAAAATTATCACTACTACCATTTTCTCCAAATCTGTTCGATCAATTACTAAAAATAGTGATATCGTGATAGAAATTTTTCAGAATGATTCTGTGAAATCATTATTTTGGGATAAGATAACTGTAAAATTTAATTTTGGTAGAAAACCTATTACCTTTAAGATTTCTAAGAGAACCTATCAAAAAATCAAGAATCTTTTAGAAACAACAATGGGGTTTTTCTATGATTTTTGGTTTAATGTAAATAATTCTAAAAAAAAGAGTATTATTTTTTTAGAATTTAATCCTCAATTATTTTCTAAATTTTTTGAAGCCATGAAAAATTTTGATGGAGATATAATACTGATTAATCAAAGAAGATCTGCAATATGGAATAAATCTTCATTAAATACAATTAGAAAATCTAATTCTAAAGTTCTGAAAAATGATAAAATTTTGAGTAAAGAGAAAAAACAAGAAATTCAATCATTGACAAATAAATTTTCTCACAAAATAAATGAACTTTTTGAAAATTCTACTTTTTTTAATAGTCTATTTAAAATTGAAGATGTAAGTTTTTGGGATGAAATTAAAGATACTATGAAAAATACATTTTCAAATAGATTAATTCAATATATTACAACAATTTATTGTGCTAAAATAATTTTTGAAACTACTGATGTAAAGTGTATTGTGTCTCTAAATGAAACAGGTGAAACAGAAAAAAGTATACTAGAATTTAATAAAAACAAATCACCATCAATTTTATTAGAACATGGCTTTGTTGAAAGAATTAAAAAAACACATAGATTTGATGTATTATCTGATTACATCAATTTTAAAGACAAAATTTCAGTTTGGGGTCCCATAAAAAAAGAATTTTTAATAGATGAATATAGTGTTGATGAAAAAAAAATAATTGTTTCAGGAAGTCCACGACATGATAATTATTTTAAATCAAGATTAGAAAGAAAAAATAATAAAATGTTAACTTTACTTTTAGCACCAGCACCACTTAGTGATATTTATGGTTCATCAAATACTATTCTTAAATTAAGGTTTAATAAAATTATTAAAAATATTTTATCAATTGTTGAAAAACTTGAAAATGTAAAAATTATTGTTAAATTACATCCAATTCAATTAAAACATAATGATGAAATAAAATCATTATTTCAAACATTAAATAATAAAATTCCAATTTATTTATGGACCCCTGTTATTGACACAATAAATAAAGCAGATATTGTATTGGTTATCACTCCTGATATACCAGGTACATCAACAATGCTTCTTGAATCAATGATTTTAGGAAAACCTACAATGAATATTTTCTTTGATGATAAAATTCCTGAATTTAATCATATACAAAAAAATACCACATTTTCAATTTTAGATCATTTTGATTTAGAAAATAAACTACAAAAATTTTTGTTTGATAAAGAATTCCAAAACGAATTAATTAAAAATGCCGATAACTTTGTATCTGAATACATGAGTAATAGAGGAAATGCTTCAGAAAAATTGGCATCTATTTTAAAATCTTATTGAAAAATAAATATTATCCAAAATCATTAACCAAAACAGAAATTTCCATCTTTAATTAAATTTCTAGTTTAATATTTTCCAAAAAATTTGACATGTTTGTCAAATTCATGTATGATAATTTAATCTAAAAGTTTTTCTTTTATTAGAATTTCTTTAATTTCTTCTTTTGTTAAACGTATAACATCATTTGAGGCGTAATCATCATCCAGAACAGTATTTTTTATATCTTTGATTAGATTATAATCATAATTTTGATTTTGTTTTTCAAAAATTATGTAATCGTTATTACTTTCAAATGCATTTCTTAATTCTTCTTTACTTATTAACATCTCATGAAATTTTTCTCCTGGTCTTACAGGAATTTTTCTTTCTTTGTTTTTTGCATTAGTTAATTCAACTATAGCTTCTTTCATTTCTTTAACTCTGTAAGCTTTTAATTTTGGAACGAATACTTCTCCTCCTCTACTATTTTTTATAGATCTAAAGATCAATTCTAATGCGTCATTCATACTAATATTGAATCTTGTCATTGAAGGATCTGTTATTGTTATATCTTCATTATTTTTTATTTGTGATAAAATTACAGGTAACAATGAACCTCTACTTCCTAAAACATTTCCATATCTTACACACAAAAATTTTGTTCTATGTTTTCCTTTATAGTAATTTGCAGAAACAAAAAGTCTTTCCATTAACATCTTAGAAGCTCCATAGGTGTTTAATGGTGAAACAGCTTTATCTGTCCCTATTGCTAATGCAATTTCTACATTATTATCCAAACAACAATCAATCAAATTTTGAGAACCATATACGTTTGTTTTAACAGCTTCAAATGGATTATACTCTGCAGTAGCAATTTGTTTTAAAGCTGCTGTATGAATTACAATATCTACATCTTCAATAGCTCTTGAAAGTCTTTCTTTATCCCTTATATCTCCAATAAAAAATCTTAATCTATTATCTTTGATCTCATTTTGCATTTCTAATTGTTTCCATTCATCTCTGCTAAAAATTCTAATTGTATCTATTTCTTCTTTTAACAATTTTTTTGTTAATGCTTTTCCTAATGAACCTGTACCTCCAGTAATCAGTATCTTTTTACCATTAAACATTTTATTTCACTTGAAATAAGTAGGTTTTATGGGTTCGCTTTTAATTTTTCAAACTAATTATTATTAAATTGAAAAATTGCATTAATTTTTAGTTAAAATAATCTTAAAAAATAATAATACCCTGTTATGTAATATTTTAGATGGCTGTATTATTTGAAAAGTATAAGGAAGTTCTTCTCAAATATTTGGATGATATTGATAATTGGATGCCACATGTAAGTACGTTTCAAAGCCGTCTTTGGTTTACAAAAATGATTCAGCAATATGAAATTTGGAAACCAACGATGGATTTACCAGGACATGTTGTAGAATTAGGCGTTTTTCAAGGTGAAAGTTTTTTCCATTGGGCTAGATTGATTGAAGCTTTTAACATGGGTGAAAGACATACACGCGTAATCTGATTTGATAATTTTGCTGGATTTACAAAAATTAATGATAAAGATAAAACTACTGATACTGAATCAATAGATGCAGGAGGGATAAAATCTCAGGTAGTCTCAGGTGGTTTTAATCCTGGAGAAAAAGCATATCAAAGAGTTCAAGAATTAATTGAAATTTTTGAAAATGATCATTTTGTTCCACAAAGAAAAAGATTAGAAATTGTAAAAGGAGATATAATTAAAACAGTACCTGAATATGTAAAAAATCACCCTGGAATGAGAATATCACTTTTACATTTAGATTGTGATTTATACGAACCTACAATGATTGGTTTAAAACATCTATACCATCTTGTAGTTTCTGGTGGAGCTATAATTCTTGATGAATATGCTCTAGAAAAATTTGCAGGAGAAACTTCTGCTTTTGATGAGTTTTTTGGTGATAAAAAACCAAAATTATTTAGAAGTAGGATAGCTAATTCCCCTACTGGTTGGTTTTACAAAGAATAAGATGTTAAAATGGAAGAATTAAAAACTGAATTTAATTTTAAGACTGATGGTTTTGTTGTAATTCATGATATTATTAATAAAGAAATATTGAAGGCTGCTCAAAAATCTGTTTATTATTTAGCACAATTACGTTATAAGAATGAATTTGAAAATTCAATCGAAATAAAAGACAGAGAAAATCTCGATAAAATTATTTTAGAATTGGAAAATCTAAATCCACATCATAAAGGCTTCATTTATGATACTTTGCCATTCCTACCAGAACTACAATTATTTTTCCATAATGATCCTGTATTAACATATGTACGTAAAACCCTGTCTGTTGATTTTTTTTCATATGTATCAATGATTAATCTCAATATTAGAATAGATCTTCCTGGAAGAAATTGGAAGCATAATAAACCATGGCATCAAGATTATCCATATCAAAATCCACTATATGCAAAAGGTTCTTCATTAGTAGCATGGTCTCCTCTTTTTGATTGTCCTTTAGAATGTGGTCCTGTAATTTTAAAACCTGGTTCTCATGTTTTAGGAGAAGTTTCTACAATCCCAATTCCTAGAGAACCTGGACAATCTCCTGAATGGACAATGGATCAAAAATATCTTGATGATTCTGCTTTTGAAGATTTTCAAATACCCATTAACGCTGGAGATTTAGTACTTTTTGATATGAACTTAATTCATAAATCTGGAATAAATCTTTCTGAAAATAAAATTAGATGGAGTGTAACAACAAGGTTTAGTGATGTGTCTTCTCCTGAATTTCTAAAAAAATATTTATAATAAAATATTAATCAGAACTTTTTCATCAATTTTTACATATTTTTAAAATTATTTCATTATGTTGATAATTAATTTTTTAGTTAATTCTTTAAGTGAATTTAATGTAATATCAGCTTCAAATTTTTTATTTTTTTTAATATTCTTATATCTACCAGAAAGAATTCTAATTGTTTTAAATTCAAAAGGTTTGATACCTACAAAATCTTTATTCGGATTGTCACCTATATAGATCAATTCAGATGGTTTGATATTTTCTATCTCACAAATCTTCATAAAACAATATGGTGATGGTTTTGAATTTTTTATTCCGTAGTTAGATGTTAAAATAAATTTTTTCACTTTTTTCTGAATTCCTAACGCAAAAATTTTTTTCTTTTGTACCATTTTGTTTCCATCAGTCAAAATATAAATTGAATTTCTGTTAAATTCTTGTAAAATACGTTTTGCTTGAGGATAAAGTTGAATTTTTGGATTATGAGATCTGTATATTGAAAGACATTTTTTTACTTCATTTTTACTAAAAATATCATATTCTTTTAAAATTTTATCAAGAATTTTCTCTCTTCCTTTAGATAATTCATTATTAAAAAAATTCATACTTTCTGTTTTTGATATTGAATATTTTATATACAAATAATCTGAAACTGCTTTTAATCCACTTTTAACAAAAGTCACTTCATCATATAGTGTATCATCTAAATCAAAAACAATAATCAAAACAGTATTAAATTCTCTGGATATCGTATTTGTCTCTTCTGATTTTTTGAACGAATAAAAGGATATTCGTTTAAATTAATATCATTTACTTCAAGCAAAAACCAATAAAATGTATCTAAGCCCAATTCTTGACTTAGAGATGAGGCTCCCCCAAATCTATTATTACATTCTATAATATTAAAATCCCCTTTGTTATCTATAATTACTTGCATAACGGTATGTCCGTATAACTCTAATTTTTCAACCAATGACAGACACATATTTTCTAATTTTTTATTTTCTATACTTTTGGTTATTTGTGATTCTCCATTTACAATATTTTCTCTAGTTCTAATAATTCCTCCTTTGGCCTTAAATTTTTTGTCAACATAGATATCTATACTAAATTCTTCACCTTCAACAAATGGCTGAAAAATAGGATTATCAAATTTTTGAGATAAAACATTCACTTCTTGTTTTGTAATCTTTAATTGGTTGGACTGTATTCCAAAATTTGCATATCTCTCTTTAATTACAAAATATTCTTCATTAATGTCATCAATATTTGATGATGTTTTAATAACTGGAAATTTTAGATTCTCTAACCGTTTATAAAATTCCATTTTATCTAGACAAATCAAAATTTTTTTATAATCTGAAACTAAAATATGAATTCCTTTTTCTAAAAATTCATTTTTATATTTTGCATAGAATGATAACTCACCATCACTAGTGGGTATGATACATGAAATATTGTTATTCATACAATATGAAATAATTTCTTTAATTGATATTTCTTCATAAGGTGGAATTTCCCAAAAAGAGTCAACAAAATATCTTCCAATACAATTATTATCTGAATCAGCACCAATAACCTTCCCTAAATTACCTAAACGTTCATTTGCTTTTTTAACTAATTTTAATAACGAAATTTTTTTTGAAATACTTGTAATCAAAATATTGAAATCTGGATTTACTTGAATTTTTTCATTATTTTTTTCTTTTTCAAATTCAATTATTTTTGGAATATTGTCTTCTAATTGCGCCATTGGACAAAATCCAGTTTTTTCCTTGAATTTACTCATATCAGCTTGTGATGCTTCATATGGATAATCAAAATCAGAAAATTTTACCTTCATTTTAGGAAAATAATTTTTTAGAATTTCTAACACTTCCTCGATTGATCTTGATTTATCATTTCCAAGATTTATAATTCCTGAAATTTCTACATCAGATAATTTGATTAAACCTTCTGCAACATCATCTGCAAAAATATAATCAAAACAATTTTCTTTATTGTATACAATAATCTCTTCATTTTTTAATAAACTTCTAATCCATCTAGAAATAATATCCTGTGAATTTTTACCATATACTCTAAAAATTCTTGCTGATACACTATCAAATTTTACATGATCAAAATTTTCGAGGAATTTTAATTGATTTTCATGAAATAATTTTGCTGCACCACATGTATTTCTAGGAGAAATTAGTTCATTTTCATTAATTCTAACTGATTTTTCAGGTTTTGTAGAGGATGTGTATATTTTAGAATCATAAATCAGATAACTTGATGCAAATATTACTTTTTTAAGTGATTTTGAATCTTTTAGTATGGTCATTAAATGATTACTTAAATTGATATTTTGTTTAAAATTTTCATTCCAAAATTCATAACTTTCTTCTGCTCTTTCAAAAGTTGCAGCTAAATGAAAAAAATATTCTGGTTTAAATTCTTCTATCTCTTTTTTAGTAATAAAATTAAGATCACCCTGTCTATACACAACATTTTTAGGTAATTTTTTTGGTTTAGGTTTAAGATCACCTACAAATATCTCATTTCCTAGATTGTTTAATTTTTCAACAAGAGATGTACCAATTACTCCAGCTCCACCACTAATGAAAATTCTTTTGTTTTTCAATATATTGTTCTTGTAGATAACCATGTATTAAAGAATCAACATTCTTGCCATTGATATTAACATGTTGTTTTAATCTCTTCTCTAATTTAAAACCCATTTCTTCTAAAATTTTTATATGCATAGGTCTGATATCGTATGTTTCTGTAAATATTTTTTTCAAATTTAATTCATCAAAAACTAATTCTGTGATTATTTTTAAGAAAGAAACAAAATCATTATGATATTTTTTTGAATCAGAATAACGAATATCATCTACTAAAAATGATAATTCAGTCTTTTTTGAATCCCAATTAATATTGGTTAATCCTCCGTATCCAATACATATCTCATTTAGAATAAAACTAAAAAGAATACATTTTGGATAATTTTTGTTAAAATCTTTCTTAACTACCGATTCAAAATAATTAATTTGCTCCTCTTTGGTAATCACTTTTTTTTGTCGTAAAATACTCATTTGATTATTTCTCCATTTTCTAATACATTGAATATCTTTTTTTCTTAATGGTGTTAAAAAATAATTGTTAAATTGATATTTTTTATTTTTTAGGCATACATATTTTTCATTTATTGTAAAATTCACTATAGTACTCTATAATTTTCAGATTTATTATACCTGCTTAATACTCTTTAAACTTCATTTAGTTTTTTTTAAGAACATTATTTAATCCACTGTAATTTGTAAAATTGGAATATATGAAAACCGAAATAATTGCTGAAATAGGTGCAAATTGGGAAGGTAGTATTCCTAAAGCACAAAAAATCATCCAAGAATGTAAAAATGCAGGTGCTACAGCAGTAAAGTTTCAAATGTGGAGAGCTGATGATCTTTATCCTAATCATCCAGAATACAAATTAATTAAAAAATCAGAATTAACTTTCATAAAAGCTGAAAAACTCAAAAAATTTGCAGATAAAATAGGAATTGAATTTTTTTGTAGTGTATTTTTCCCAGAAGCTATTGACTTTTTAGAATCTCTAAAAGTAAAAAGATATAAAATTGCTTCAAGAACATGTTTATTTGAAGATCCATTTTCATTAGAAACTTTAAAACGATTAAGTCAAGTCAAAAAACCTGTCATTATCAGTATGGGAATGGGTGGAGATAAAAAATATATTAAAAAGATTTTTTCAAAAAATAAAATTATTTTTTGTTATTGTATATCAGAATATCCATTAGATTTTAAAAAAATTAAATGGAATGAGATAAATACTTTTAATGGATTTTCAGATCATACTTTGGGAATAACTGCACCTATTGTATTTGCAATTCTAAAAAAATTAAAAAACTCAAATCAAATTTTGATAGAAAAACATGTGAAATTAAAAAATTCCAAAGGGCCTGATGCATCTACTTCAATTACTACAAATGAATTAAAAGAAATGATTTCTAACATCAATGAATTTAAAAATATTAAACTAGTTTAATTAATAATTCATTTTCTTAAAGTTTTATAATACTAAAAATTACTTTCTATTAAATTGAAGAAAAATTATAAAATAATTAATTGCACTAAATGTAATTTTACTCATTTGTCTCCAAAACCATCTCAAAAAATTCTTCAGAAATACTATGAAAATGAATATCATGAAAAATTAAAACAACCGATTCATGAATTTAAAAAAGAATTAAAAGATCAAAAATGGCTTGATCAACAATCACGTGAACATGAATTTTTCTTAAAGAAATTTGGAAAATCTATTGGAAATATTTTAGATATTGGATGTGGAAATGGTTTCTTTTTACATTATATGAAAATTAAAGGTTGGACTGTAATGGGGGTTGAGCCCTCACTTCATGCAAGAAAAAACGCTGCATCTTTAGGTGTTGAAACTATATCTAATTTTACTGGATTAAAAAATTCAACTTTTGATGTAATTATGCTTCGATATACACTAGAACACTTACGTAATCCTTCATCTATACTAAAAAAAATTAAAAAATATCTTGTAAAAAATGGATTGTTAATTATTATGGTGCCAAATGATTTCAACCCATTACAAATGGATGTAAAACAAATGGGATATGATGATTGGTGGATACGTATTCCTGATCATGTTAATTATTTTGATTTTAAATCAATAAAGGCTCTATTAGAAAAAATTGGATACAAAGTGGTTCATCAAACAACAGATTTTCCTATGGAGCTTTTTCTTTTAACAGGAAATAACTATGTTAAAAATTCATCAATAGGAAAAAAATGTCATAATAAAAGAAAAATTTTTGAAGATAAATTAAAACCAGAAATTTTAAGAAAACTTTATAGCTCATTTGCAAAAAATGATATTGGAAGAACTTGTATCACTTATGCAAGAATTCAATAATTGTAAACAATTATCAACCTCATGAATTCTGTAAATTATTTTTAAATCATAAAAATTGATTAATTTTTTTTATAATAAATTCTATATCGTCTTTTCTTAATTTAGGATGTGTTGGAATTGAAACGATTTTATTTCCTGTTTCCTCAGTAACAGGAATCTTTTCTTTCTGTTTATAAAATGACATTTTGTGTATTGGTTTATAGTGAATTCCTGTTTCTATTCCTACATCTTTCATATTTTTCATAAATTTTTTTCTGTTTTTTACTTTAATCCAGTAAAAATGATATGAACAACCATTTTGAATTGGCATTTTACAATCAACATTGATTTTTTTATGATATTGTTTTGCAATATTTTCTCTAGTTTTATTGAGACTATCTAATTTTTTTAGTTGTGCTAAACCAATAATTGCTGAAAATTCATTCATATAATAATTCCAACCAATATCTTTAATGTTATAATTGACATCTATTCTATTTGTAATACCACACCATCTTTTAGATTCTAAAATTTTTCTAAATTTACTATATTTTTTTTGATTCAACGAAATTAATCCTCCTGTTGGCATTGCAAGATTTTTTACTGGGTGAAAACTAAAACAAGTAATATCATTTATGGATCCTATTTTTTGTTTTTCATATTTTGATCCACATGCATGAGCTGCATCATCAATTAAAATTAAATTAAAATCTTTAGCGATATTCTTTAATTTTTTTAAATTTGCTGGCATTCCAGCAAAATGTACAGGTAAAATAATTTTTGTTTTCTTTGAAATTTTTTTTAAAACTTGTTCATAATCAATACATAATGTTTTTGGATTAACATCTACAAAAATTGGTTTTCCACCGTTGTAAATTATAGCATGTGCTGTACTCACAAATGATAATGACGGTAAAATCACTTCTTTTCCTTGAATATCAGATAATGATAATGCTAAATGTAATGCAGCGGTACCACTATTAACTGCAATACATGATTTTGAACCAAGATACTTTTGAAATTTATCTTCAAATTTTTTTACATTTCCAATTCCAGAACCCGATGCCCAAAAACCACTCTTTAAAACTTTGGTAATTCCTTCAACTTCCTCTTTTCCAATAATTGGATCAAATAATTTAATTTTTTTTGACATGTAATTTCGAATTTAATTAAATATTGGCTGATGAATGTTTAAACCTTTTTAGAACAAGTTAGATTTAATAAATTATCAAAAATGATTGGATGTATTATTCAAGCTAGAATGGGATCTTCTAGATTACCTGGTAAAGTAATGAAAAAAATTGATGATAAATATTATGTAATTGATTATGTGTTTAAGCAATTAACTTATTCAAAAAAAATAGAAAAAATTGTAGTTGCTACAACTGTTTTAGAAGAAGACAATGTAATTTGTGATCATCTAACTTCTAAAAAAATAGAATTTTTTAGAGGTTCATCAAAAGATGTTTTAGATAGATATTATCAATGCGCAAAAAAATTTTCTATGGATATAATTGTCAGAATTACTTCTGATAATCCTCTTGTAGATCCAACTATTGTTGATTTGATAATAGAAAATTACAAAAAACAACAGTGTGATTATGTTACAACTGCTATTCCTAGAACATTTCCATATGGTACGGAAGTGGAAGTATTTTCTTTTAAAACACTTGAAAACGCATGGGAAAATGCAAAAAAACCATCAGAAAGAGAACATGTCACTTCATATATTTACAATAATTTAGATATCTTCAAAATCTATAATGTTGAATATTCAAAAAATATGTCAAATTTAAGATGGACTATAGATCGAATAAACGATTTAAAGTTAGTTAAATTAATTGTTTCAAAAATAAATAAACGACCTATTTTGATGAGTGATATTCTTTTTCTATATTCTAAAGAACCTAGCATATTTGAATTAAATAAAATTCAAACACCAAATGAAGGTTATTTAAAATCATTGAAAGAAGATAATGAATATGAAATTAGGAAGAAAAATGAACAATAAAAATTATCATCTAAAATGATTTTCATTTGTTTCTATAATTAGATTTTTTATTCCTTATTCAAAAATAATTCTTTTATTCCATTTTTTAGTTCAATTTTAGGAATGAATAACAATTTTTTTTTTGCAAATGAAATATCTGCTTGACTAAATCTTATATCTCCTTTTTTTGATGACATTATTTGTATATCTAATTCTTTACCCGATAACGAAATCATCAATTTTGCTAAATCATTAATTGAAATTGATTTTCCTGATGCAATATTAAAAATACCATTTTTTTTATAAGTGATGGCATTTTGGATTGAATCAATTACGTCATGAACAGAAATGAAATCTCTTGTTTGTTTCCCATCCCCAAATATTATTATTGATTTATTTTCTTTAATTCTTTCTAAAAATTTTGTAATTACTCCAGCATATTCAATTGTTTGACCTATACCATATATGTTGAAAAATCTTAAAATTACAAAATTTATTTCATTATTTGAACAATATTTTAAAACCTCTTTCTCCATTTTGATTTTACTTTCACCGTAAGGGGATGTAGGATTCTTATGAATTTGTTCTGTCAACGCTTTATTTTGTTCTCCTTCACCATATACAGCTGCAGATGATGCAATAATGATTTTTTTAATATTATTTTTTTTACATGAATGTAAAATATTCATTGTTCCATCAATATTAATTCGAAAAGTTTCATGTGGATTTTTTATTGACTCATCTACTGAAATTTTCGCAGCTAAATGAATTACTATATCTTGATTTTTTGTAACATTGTTAATTGTATCTGAATCCATAATATCTCCCTCAAAAATCTTAATTCCTTTTCTTTCAAAAAATAATACAGATTTTTTATCTGAATTTGAAAAATCATCTATTACAGAAACAGTATGTCCATTATCATGTAGAATTTTAATTAGATATTTTCCAATAAAACCTATTCCACCCGTTACAAGTATTTTCATAAATTTTTCTATTTGAATATATCATATATGTTGATATTATCACTATTGTTTTGAATTCAAATATGAGTAAATTCCAAATTGTTAAGATTAATGTTTGAAGTATATTATTTATTTTTCACAAATTTCATTATTAGTACATTTCATTATTGCATTACTGAAATTTACGTTTGAAAGATTTGCATTTTCAAAATTTACTCCTGATAAATCAACATTAGATAAATCAGCTCCAGATAAATCAGCTCCTACGAAATTCATTTCTATTGATTTGGTTGTATTTAGAAATATAGGACCTGATAAATCTGTAAATGTAAATTTTATTCCTAATGGCAATTCTTTACCTGATAATTCAAAACCCATAATTCCAAATCCTGAAAGAATCATATTTTGTAATCTAAATGAAAGAAAGTCCATCCATGTTAATTCATCTACATACACATATTTCCCAAATGATTTTAAATCAGAAAAATATGCATTACTGAAATTTACGTTTGAAAGATTTGCATTTTCAAAATTTACTCCTGATAAATCTCTACCTGATAAATCAACATTAGATAAATCAGCTCCAGATAAATCAGCTCCTACGAAATTTACTCCTGATAAATCTCTTTTTGACCATTCTTCTACGAAGTTTTTTGATGAAATTTTATAGATACTGCCTTCAAAAATTGATAAAATATACATACCACTATCATCAAAATCAATATCTGAAATACCTCCTGGAATTCCACTTGCAAAAATGATTTCACTATCATTGTCATCTGGATCATATACTAAATCTTTTAGACTTTGATCATTAAACACTAAATCATCCCTGTTTGAATTTAGCTGAAATTTGTATATTGAACCCGTATTGAAATCTCCTACAAAAATGTAATTAGAATATTTGTCAAAACTGATGGCGTTTGGAAATTCAATGGCAGTTAAAGCAACAGGAGTGTAAAATGAAAATTTAGGATCATTATATTTATAATCTTGAAAATTTATTTTTAAATCTAATTCATTTGTAATGGTAGAATATGCATCATCTCTATTACTTGGACCCGATAAAACAGCCCAACCGCCATTAAATTTTTCTGTGATTAAATTTATTTCATCATATACTTCAGGCCCATTTTCTGATTGCCATAAAAAACCTGTTAAAGGATCAACTGCTAATCCAAAACTATTTCGTAATCCCATAGCAACATGTTCTACTTTATTATCTTTGATTTTAAAAATAGACCCAATATCTTTTTCTCCTGGGGAATGGTATTCTTTTGGTCCAAAATCAATAGATTTTTTATTATTTTCAGAATAATTGGAATATTTGTTTAATGAATTATTATCTCCTGTAATGAAATAAACATCATTATTGATTCCAGTAGTCATTGCTCCTCCTAACATATATTTTTCATGCGTGAACATTTCTTTGATTATTATGGGATTCACTAATTTTTCCCCGTCAAATTGATATTTTGCAACAATATTTTTGAAACTTTGTTGATTTTCAGTAAATTCTGAATAAAAAATATACACATCATTTTCTAATGATGTTATTCCTAACAAACCGCATTCACAAGGTGGTTGCATAACCGGAATTTCAATAATGGGCTGAGATTCAATTGTTCTATCATCTAGTATTTTGAAAATTTTCCCACTACTCATTTCCATTACAAGAATTTCATTATTAACAAAAGTCATAGAAGTAGGGAAATTTAACCCATCAACAATTTTTTCTATAAAATAATTATTATCTGAAATATATGGTTCTGCAAAAACATTTGAATTAAAAAATAATATCGCACTAAATATTACCAATAATAATAAGACTAAAATATTCAATAGTATTATAACATTTTAATTTATATTAAAAAGTATTATCTTTATTATAAATTAATTTTTTCATTAATTAAATTGATATGTTGTTTCATAAAATCAATAGATTTTACTGGTGATGGATTAATTTCATCTATAACTGATTTGTAAATTGATGTATAATCTAAAAGATAAATTAAATTAATAATTTTTGATAATATGGATCCTTCAACAGAGTAAATTTCTCTATAATCAATATTATTTTGTTTAAAATAATTTGAAAGAATTTCCCATTTTTCTTTTGTTTTATAATGGTCATCAACACCTCTTATCATAATTGGTTGAATTATTGATTTATGTTCCCAAGCAACAATTCCATTATGACACGATTCTACTATATCTTCAATGATTACATGTTTTTTAGAATTTTCTTGTAGAGAATTTTTAAATCTAATTGCTGAAGATTGTAATCCCCAAGCATAATAAATTAATGGAATATTTTTTATCCATTTTGCTAATGATAATGATGGATTATTTTCTGAAAGATTATTTGATGATATTTCTTTTTGTAATTCTCTTAAATTTTTAATAGATTCATAGACATCGTCTTTTTGAATTGGGATAATTGGTGATAATATATTTAAAATTGAATATAAAAATGATGGAAATGAAGCTCTAGGTGAATGATATTGTTCAATTTTTCTAAATTCCAATTTTTTTTCTTTACAATATTGTTCAATTTTTCCTCCTGAAGAAAATGAAATTGATTTACATTTTTTTTCATGAACTAATTCTAAAATTCTAATTGTTTCATCAGTATTTCCAGAAATACTAATGGTAACAACTAATGTTTTTTCATTGACAGTTTTTGGTAAAAGATAACCTTTTACGACATTAACATGAATTTCTGTTTTTGATAAAATTGATGAAAATACATCACCCAATGCCCCTGAACCACCCATTCCAGCAAAAACAATATGATCAATTTCTGAAATATCGATCTTTTGGAAATCTTTTTCAAAATATTTTTCTGCAATATCTGGCCAATCATCATAAATTTTATACATTTTTTCAGAATCTATATTTTCTAATTCTTTAATATTCAATAACTTGAATGTAAAATTTACAATAAAAAATCTATCTAATTTTAGAAGTTTTGTTCATTTTTTCATGAAAATTTAATTGTTTTAAATATGGATTAAGAAATCAGATTTCATGAATGATAATTTCAAAGATAATTTTTCATTAAGAACTGTAGAATGGAAAAATAATAAAGTTGTAATGATTGATCAAACTAAACTACCAAATGAACTTGTTTTTGTTGAATATGATAATTTTAATCAAGTTGCAGATGCAATAAAAAATTTGGTTGTTAGGGGTGCTCCTGCAATAGGTGTATCTGGTTCATTTGGATTAGCTTTAGCTGTTTTACAAAGCAATGCAACTTCAAAAGAAAATTTACTTTCAGATTTGGAAACTGCAAGAAAAATTCTTTTTGCAACTAGACCTACTGCAGTTAACTTAGGTTGGGGATTGGAAAAAATCATGGATGTTGCAAAATCTGGAAATTCAGTTGAACAAATTAAAGATTTAGTTATTTCTAAAGCCATACAAATGGCTAATGAAGATATTGAAATTAATAAAATAATGGGTAAAAATGGTTCTATTCTTTTTGAAAATAATGACACAATAATGACTCATTGTAATGCTGGTGCATTAGCAACTGTTGCATATGGAACAGCATTGGGTGTAATTCGTGCAACTAGAGAAAGTGGAAAAAATGTGAAAGTTATTGCAACTGAAACACGACCTATCCAACAAGGTTCAAGACTAACTGCATTTGAATTAAAACATGATGGTTTTGATGTTAGTCTTATTCCTGATACTGCAGTTGGTTATAGTATGGCAAATGGTTTAGTGAATAAAGTTGTAGTGGGAGCAGATAGAATTGTAAAGACTGGTCATGTTTTTAATAAAATTGGAACCTATCAGGTAGCTACTATGGCAAAACAACATGGAATTCCATTTTATGTAGCAGCCCCATTATCTACAATTGATATGGAAACTAAGGCTGAGGATGTAATTATTGAGATGCGAAAAGGAAGCGAAGTTACTGGAATTGGTGATAAAAAGACCGCACCTGATGAAATCAATGTGATTAATCCTGCATTTGACATGACTCCGCCTGAACTCATTTCAGGAATTATTACAGAAAAAGGTATAGCAAAACCCCCACTTGAAGAATCAATCAAAAGATTATTTGATTAATTTTTTATTAAACTAACTTTTTTTATTGTTATTGTGACTGTGGAAGATGATTTTAATGTTAATTCTCACGAGAAGAAAATTTATTCTCAAAATGGTGAAGATGGAATAATAGAATATATTTTTTCAAAAATTGGTACTACTAACAAATTTTCTGTAGAATTTGGTGTTGGTGATGGTTTTGAAAGTAATACTGTAAATCTTTTAGAAAAAGTAGGTTGGACTGGATTAATGATGGATTATGGTTCTGATCCAAACATTAAGTTATCCAATTTAATAAAAAAAGCATGGTCCAATAGAAATCTAGGATTAAAAAATAATATACAAAAAGATATATCATTTTTTAAAAAAATAATTAATAGGAAAAATAGAACCAAATCTTTCCAACTTGATATAAAAAACGAACGAGTAACAGCTGAAAACATTCAACAATTATTTAAAAAATACAACGTACCAAAGTCTTTTGATTTATTGTCTATTGATATAGATTATAATGATTATTGGGTATGGAAATCAATTGTAGATTATAATCCTAGAGTAGTAATAATTGAGTATAATTCTTCTATACCTCCTACTGAAAGTAAAGTTGTTCCCTATGATTCTGAAGCTGTTTGGGATGGTACCAATTATTTTGGTGCAAGTATTTTAGCATTGAAAAATTTAGGTTTTGTAAAAGGTTACACACTAGTTGGATGTGATAGTAATGGTGTAAATGCATTTTTCTGTAAAAGTGAGCTTCTAAAGAATTTTCATATACCAAGTATTGATAATTTGTATCGCCCTCCTCAATATGGAGAAATAATTAATGATATGCATATTGGCCATCCTATTAGTACTAGGAAGATGATAGAGGTATAATTACATTTTAAATTTTATCAATAATATTATTGATAATTGATTATTTAAAATTGATTTTGCTATTCTTATAATTTTCTGACCAACGTTTTACAACTGGTTGTATGATTTCTAAAAATCCTTGATTCTTTTTAAGAAAATCTAAAAGAGAATTAACGTCAAATTCATTTCCTAATTTTTGGAAAATTTTTCTTGCCAATTCTAAATCTTCAGGATAATCTAAAAACAATCTTAAATTTTTTGGAAATTTTTTTGTGCATTGTGGAACTAAATATTTCACTTTAAATTTATTTCCTAAAAAATATTCTTTATATCCAGTTTCGGTGTCATTTGTTTTTTTAAGATTATTGATTCGTTTGATTGCATCTATATTGATTCCTGCTGGAATAATACCATGAATTCCATGACTAGGATTAAATTTTGTTAATGAATCATTTCCTATAATAAAATCAATTTGAGATTTTTGAAATTCTTTTGAAATCTTATCTATGTATTTTGGATCTGTATAGATTTTATCCCCTTCAACATCAATGATTACATCTGTATGATAAAATTTAGCTGCATCTAAAATTCGTTTAATTACATCATTACTTTCACCTCTAAAAACTTCTACCTTTTCCTTTTTTAGATAATTAACTAACTCATCATCAGATTTTAATTTAGTTGTACAAACAATGATTTTTCTAATTTCTTTAGCTTTTTTAATTCTATGAATTAAATGATAAATTGCTGGCTTATCATTTATTTCTTTAAAATGTTTTTTAGGTAATCTTGAACTATTTAGTCTAGCTAGAACAAAAACATCAATATTCATATTATCAAAAAACCAAATTTTAGTATATAATTATATTTTTTAATACTTGATTTAATGTAGATTAAAATTTTTTGAGAATGATTGTTAATGTAAGCTAATTAATAGAAAGTTTTTATTGTTTTTCCAATCCTTCATATCAATATGAGCACTGTTTCAGCACAAGCAATTGAGGAATCCCTTAAACAATGCATGGATCCTGAAGTTCCTCTCAATATTGTAGAAATGGGATTAATTTATGGAATTTATGTTGCAGAAAATAATGATGTCAATATCAAAATGACTATGACTACTCAAGGTTGTCCACTTCATGAAACTTTGGTAGAAGATGCAACTAGATTTGCAAAAAAAGTCCCTGGAGTCAATAATGTCAAAATAGATATCGTATGGGAACCTGCATGGACAATGGATAAAATGACAGAAGAAGGAAAAATGAAAATCAAAAATATGGGTGCTGCTATGAATACACCTGCTCCAATTAATTATGAGACTGCATTACCTCAAGGTGTTGGAAAATTAATTCAACAAGAAGATGGTTCTATGGTGTTAGCAAATGAACATGAACAAGGATTTATGGTAAATCAAGCAATAGTTGATTTTTGGAAATCATGTAATGGACAACGTAAAGTAACTGATTTAGTAGAAGTATTTGCACAACAAACGGGACTGCAAAGAAAACAAGTTGAGAAAGAAGTTATGCAATTATTACAACAACTTCGGGATGGAGGATTAATTGCAATTGCAGGCCATCCTGATGTTCCAAATGTAGAGTTTAAGAAATAAATTCAAGAAATTAGTTTTTTAATGAGATTGTTTTAGAATATATTATGTTAAAAGAAGAGCATAATAAAATAGCCAAAATTGAGAATTTAATTTGGGAAATTGCACAAATTATCCAACCAAATTCTCAAATTGAAAAAGAAAATATTGAAAAAGCAAAAAAAGAATTGATAGAAATTTTTAATGCCTAAGACATGAATATTGGATTTAGCTCTAATGCATTTACAAATTATTCATTATCTAATTCGATTGAAATTATTTCAAAAATTGGGTATGATGGAATTGAGATTGTGTTAGATGAACCGCATGCATTTTTACCTTTACAAAAAAATGAAATATCTAGAATTAATGAATCTCTTTCAAAAAATAACCTTCTAGTATCAAATCTTAATGCAAATACAGTGTTGGGATGGAAAGACGATTTTAGTGGAGAAAAATTTGAACCATCTTTGTCTAATCCTAATCAAAAACTACGTTCTTGGCGTATTGAATATACAAAACAAGCAATTGATCTTGCAAATATTTTAGATTCTAAATCAATTTGTATAACATCTGGTCTTACTATGAAAAATTCTAAATCATGTTTAAAATTATTTCAAGAATCATTGGTTGAACTTTGTGAATTTGCTGAAAAAAAAAATGTATTGATAGCACTTGAGTATGAGCCATATCTTTTAATTGATAACTCTAACAAAGTTTTGAAATTACTGTCTAATGATTTTAAAAATATTGGATTAAATTTTGACACTTGTCATGCAGCAGTAATTAAAGAAAATTTATCTAAAGTTATTTCTTCATTTAGAAAAAAAATCTTCCACACACATATCAGTGATTGTAAAGACAATGTACATTTTCACTTAATTCCTGGTTTGGGAGACATTAATTTCAAAGAAGTGTATGATTCATTAAAAAAAATTGAATATGATGGATATTTGACTGCAGAATTATATCCATATTCAGATAATCCTGAAGAAGTAGCATCAAAGGCTTTTATCTATTTAAAAAATTTGATGAATTGAAATGAAGTTTATTGATCCTCATATTCACATGTATTCACGAACTACTGATGATTATGAAAAAATGGCTCTGGCAGGAATTCGAACTGTCATAGAACCATCATTTTGGTTAGGACAAGAAAGAACATCTTCTGAAACTCTAAAAGATTATTGGGAATACATTATTTCATTTGAAAAAAAAAGAGCAGCTGAATTTGGAATTGATCATTATTGTGCAATATCTATTAATCCAAAAGAAGCAAATAACAAAGAATTTGCTGAAAAGTCTTTACTGATTTTAGAAGATTATCTTCAAAGAGAAAGTGTTGTTGCATTAGGTGAAATTGGTTTTGATTTGATTTCAAAACAAGAAGAAAAAATATTTAAAAAACAACTACTGATAGCTGATGAATTAGAAATTCCTATTATAGTTCATACTCCTCATATCAACAAATTTGAAGGAACAAAAAAAACTCTTGAAATTATTAAAGAAACTAAAGTTGAACAATCACGGATTATAGTAGATCATAACAATGAAGATACTATCGAATTATCATTATCATATGATGTTTATTCAGGAATAACTGTCTACCCTAATACCAAATTAAGTCCTTTTCGTGCAGTAAATATTATGAAAAAATTTGGAACTGATAGAATTTTAATAAATAGTTCAGCTGATTGGGGAATTTCAGATACACTTAGTGTTCCTAAAACAGCTCTTGAAATGGAATCTCATGGATTTAGTCAAAAAGAAATTCAAAAAGTATTATTTACAAACCCAAATTTATTTTTTAAACAATCAAAAAATTACAAATTTATTGAATAAAATGAAATTTGCATTTAGTTCAAATGCTTACAGAAATTATAGCATTGAAGAATGTATAGATTCTATACATTTAGCAGGCTATGATGCTATTGAAATTATGTGTGATATTCCTCATGCATTTCCTCCCATTTCAGATGAAAAAATTAATTCCATTACTAATTATCTTAAAAAAAATTCGATGTCTATTTCAAATCTAAATGGATTTATGATGACTGCAATCAAAGATTTTCATCATCCTTCATGGATTGAAGAATCTCAAAATTATAGACAAAAACGAATTGAGCATACCAAAAACTGTTTGAAATTAGCTCATTGTCTTGGTGCTGAAACTGTTTCTACAGAACCTGGAGGTCCCAAAACTAGCCAAACTCCAGAAAAAGAATTAGAACTTTTTCAACAAGGATTACTCGAAGTAATACCATTAGCAGAAGAATTACAAATCTGTTTACTTGTTGAACCCGAACCAGATCTATTAATAGAAAATTCTAACCAATTTCTAAATTTCATTAAAAAATTTGATTCTAAATACCTTGGATTGAATTTTGATATTGGACATTTTTTTTGTGTAAATGAAGATCCTGCAAAATTAATTCATAAATTGCAAGATTATATCCGTCATATTCATTTAGAAGATATTGATTCATCACGGAAGCATTATCACTTGATTCCTGGTCATGGTTCAATTGATTTTAAAGAAATCTTTTCTTCACTAAATTCTATTAATTATGATGAATTCATTACAATAGAGCTTTATCCCTATCAGGATAATCCCCAAAAAGCTGCCATTGAATCAATTACATTTCTAAAATCTATTCTTGAAAATGTTTAAAGATTATCTACAACTAGTTAGAATTCCAGGTATTTTTACTGCATTAAGTAATGCTCTGATAGGTTATTTTTTCTCAGTATCTCAGACTGAAGTTTTCCCATTTCCATTTCTTCTTCTAACATCAGGATTTTTGTTCTGTTCAGGCATGATATTTAATGACTATTTTGATTTACAAATTGATAAAAAAGAAAGACCTGAAAGACCATTACCTTCTAAAAAAATATCAAAACAAAATGCCTTTTTACTTGGCATCATTTTTCTAATTCTTGCAAATCTCTTTGCATCAATTGTAGGATATCCTGCATTAATTATTTCATTAATTATGACAACATTGATTTTTATTTATAATTATAAATTAAAGTTTATTTCATTTTTAGGAATTTTTAATCTCTCATTTATTAGATTTCTAAATGTACTGTTAGGATTTTCATTACTCTCCATTACATTTGATATTATTCAATACGCAATTCCTATAGGGATTTTTGTGGGAGGAATTAGTATTCTTGCCAAAAATGAATCTGATTTGATTACACCTATTTCTAAAAAATTGAATTATATTTTTATTTTAATTACAATAGGTCTTGTTTCTGTTTTAATAATAAATAATTTTCAAATCGGTTCATTAGTTTTTCTAGGATTATTTTCAATCATGCAATTACATGCATTACTTGAGAAAAAAATTCAGAACCAAATTACACTCCAGTTACTTTCAATTATATTGTTAGATGCCACTTTGGTTTCAATTTTAGCATCATTTTATGCATCCATTTTGATATCTTTATTGTTTATTCCTGCATATTTTATTGCAAAAAAATTATACTTGACATAAAATCTATGAGTTTATTTCTATCCAATTATGATAAAAATTGTGAAAAAATTAATTATTTTAGATATTGTTGGTTTATCAAAAAAACAATTTGAAAAATTAAAACCAAAAAATATTTCTAAAATTTTAGAAAATGGTTCTTATGGATCATTTGATCCATCATTTCCTGCTGTAACATGTAGTGTTCAGGCATCCATATTTTCTGGAACATATCCATCAGAACATGGAATTATTTCAAACGGATATTATGATGAACTTTTTAAGCAGATTTCATTTTGGGAACAATCATCTAATTTAGTGAAAAAACCTAGAATTTGGGATTTATTGAAAAAAGACAATCCTGATTTTACTACTGGTTTATTGTTTTTACAAAATTCACTTTATGCTAATTCAAATGTAGTTCTTACTCCAAAACCCCTACACCTAGATCAAAAAATGGTAATGTGGTGTTATTCAAAACCTGAAAATTTTTATGAAAAAATAACTGAATCTCTTGGAAATTTTGATTTAAAATCTTATTGGGGACCATTTTCCTCGTTAAAATCTAGTGATTGGATAATCAATTCAGCAAAAATAACTATTCAAAACCATTTACCTGATCTATTAGTAACATATCTTCCACATCTTGATTATACTTCACAAAAATATGGACCTGAGAGTGATGAATTCAAAAAAAGCGTTGATGAATTGGATACTCTAATTGGAGATTTTATTCTTTTTTTGAATCAAGAATTTCCTAATACATATGAAATAATGATTTTATCTGAATACAATTTTAATAAAGTAAATAATTCTGTTTCACCAAATTTACTTTTACGTCAACATGGATTACTCTCTACACGAAGAATTGAAGAAAAAGATTACATTGATTATGAATTCAGTAAAGCTTTTGCAATGGTAGATCATCAGATTGCACACCTTTACATTAAACCAGGATATGAAGATCAGGTTAAATCCATTTTTAACAACGAACATGTAGGATCCATTCTAAATCATGATTTACAAAAAAAATTCAAAATTAATCATCCTAAAACTGGTGATTTGATTCTTTGTTCTAATGTTGATTCATGGTTTAACTATTATTGGTGGGATGACGTCAAGTATGCTCCAGATTTCACATTTAATGTAGACATTCATAGAAAACCTGGTTATGATCCTTTAGAATTATTCATTGATTTTCAATCTAAAACAATCTCTCATGACACATCATTGATAAAAGGTTCACATGGGTTAATTTCAAAAGATTCTATGAATTCACCTTTGATTGGAACTTCATTTGAATCAAATATTGATGAAACATTACCCATAGTTGAAATAAAAAACAAAATTCAGAATTTCTTTAAAGAAAATAAAAATTAATCATTTGATGAAATAACTACTTTAATTCTATTTTTTCCATTATAAGCTAATTTTATGGCTTTAATTGAATTTTTGAATTCAAATTCATGTGTAATCAAATTACTTAAATTAATTTGATTTTCTGAAATTTTTTTAATTGATTCTTGAAAGTTTAGATTTGTTGCTGAATAACTTGTAATTATTTTAATTTCTTTAGAATATATTTTTGAAAGATCTACTTTTATTCTAGAATTTACTTCGGGTTCTCCAAAAAATAGAATTGTTCCACCTTTTCTTACTATATCAATAGCATTAGTTAGACAAGAAATATTAGAATTGGCAATTATACACAAATCTAATTTTTCATAAAATTTTTCAAAATTTGAATTACTAATATTTAGAAAATCATCACCAAGATTTTCTTTTTGTCCAAAATTTAGTCGAAAATCATCATTATCCACAATAACACTCTTCAGATCATTTTCTTTAGCAATAATTGAATGAAAAATACCAATTGCTCCAAAACCAAATATCATAACTGAATCACCTTTTTTAATTTGAATTTTCTTCCAAGATCTTAAACAACACGCAAATGGTTCAATCAAAGTTGCTTCTTTAAATGATAATTCATTTGGAATTTTAAAAACCCCTTTATTTTCAATAATCCAATTTGAAACTAGAAATTTTTCTGCCAATCCACATGGTTCAATTCCTTCTGTAAATTTTTCACACATAGTTTCATTCCCATGTATGCATAAATGACATTTTTGACATGAACAATGATGATTTACTATAACTCTATCTCCAATCTCTAAATTAATAACTTTCTTTCCTACTTCACAAACAATTCCTGAAATTTCATGTCCAATTTTTTTTGTTGGTTTTGATGATTTTTTAAAAATATTTCCAATATCCGAACCACAAATTCCACATGCTTTTAATTTAACAACAATTTCTTTATCACCACAATTTAATTCAGAATGGTCTTCTAGTATGGGTAAATTGTCTTTAATAGATACTACTTTCATGATTACCTTCTTTTAATTATGATAAATTCTAAATAATTCCCTATTAAAAAATATAATTAGAATTTGCACCATCAAAGTTAATTGTAACACCAGTAAGATATTTTATTTTATTTTCAATAATCGATTTTACAAAATTTCCTATTTCTTCAGGCTCGCCTAATCTCTTCATTGGTAAAGATTTTTCATATTCTTGAATATTTTCTATTAATTCTTTAGTTCTATCTGTATTAATTGGACCTGGTGCAATGTTAATACAACTAATATTTTTTTGAGCATAATCTTTACTTAATATTTTAAAGACTTCACTAAATGCTGAACGATATGCTGATGAAATAATTAATTTTGGATTTGGTTCCTTTATTACATTTGAGCTAATCAAAAAGATGTATCCTCCATCATTAATTTTCATTTTTTGCAAAATTGTACAAAATCCTAAAAATAATTGATTATGGTATAATTTCCAATCCTCTTCACTAATATCCATAAATTGTTTTGGTACTGGACCTCCTGTATTGAGAACTAGAACGTCTGTTTGAGAATGATTTTCTAGAAATTTTTTTACACTTTCTAAGTTTGATGTATCTATATCATTTTTAGAAGCTGCAAAAATATCAATTCCAATTGATTTTAGAGCATCAGAAATTGCTTTACCTATTCCTCTAGATCCACCAAGTACAATTGCACTAGTCATATTAATTTGAAAATATCATTCGATAATTAAATTTCTTTAATCTCAGTAATTGTTCCTAATACTGAATCCATTTGAATAATTGTCTTTTTTTGATCCCATCCTAATGCAACATACCAATCACCAGCATCATCATGATATTTGGTCTCCAGAGTTTTGATAGAATCAGGTTTTATATCATATTTTTTTGCAACGCCTGAAATTGCAAGTGCAATTGCATCATTTTCTTTTTCCAGTCTTCTTTTCATTAATCCAATTCCAGGACTCATAATTTTGATACATTTCATCTTCTAATATAGTTAATTAGGAAAATTACTCACAAAGTCCAATTTTTCAATTTGATAAATTTACAAGATTTCAAATACTACTCTAAAAAAGACGATTTAATGAAACTAATTTCCAGACTTTCAAATTCTGTGGTTATCCAAAATACTTCTTTGGTTTCCTTTGTTTCAATTCTAGCAGTATTGGGCCCTGTAATTACAGTCTCAGGTGGATTTTGGGATGCAATATCTCATTTACTACAAGAACCTGAATTTTTTTGGACCATTCAACATATCACAGTTTATTCAGGTGT
>Ga0209992_10000291_pt1 | contig 69056 bp, 55 predicted proteins | sample 2SBtaG_2_FD_182564 | JGI IMG/M metagenome (GOLD analysis project Ga0209992, IMG submission 182564) | Deep subsurface microbial communities from Kolumbo volcano to uncover new lineages of life (NeLLi) - 2SBTROV12_ACTIVE470 metaG (SPAdes)... | ecosystem: Environmental > Aquatic > Marine >... | reverse complement strand
ACCTGCACGGCGCGCAGCGACAGCGAGTCGACGAGCGGGCCGTCGAACTGGAGCGAGATCGGCCCCGGCGTCTCGGGCACCGGGATGGTGCAGTCGGACAGGCCGTCCTCCCCGCCGAGGCAGTAGTTGGGCGTCTGCCCGAAGTCGAACTCGAGGCCCACGACGTCCTCCCAGTCGTACAGGAGGAGGTCCTGCTCGTCGGTGCCGAACTCGTCGGTGATCTGGGCGTTGTTGGACGCGAGCACGACGTCGTTGAAGGTGAGCACGAAGTTGTCGTCGTACTCCATGATCTGCTCGGTCGACGGGTCGATCCCCTGGAAGTCGAACTCCATGTCGCAGGCGAGCCCGCCGTCGGGCAGCTGGACCGTCGCGACCTGCTCGATGCGGGCCGTCATGACGCCCTGTTCGCGCGGCAGGTTGTCGTCCTCGCCGAACGGACACATGCGGTCCGGGTTCTCGAAGAAGACCTCGAGCTCCACGTCCTGCGGTTCGTTCGCCTCGCAGGCGTCGCGCAGGTCCTCGATGGTCTCGATGCTGCCGAGCAGGCCGTCTCCGTTGCATCCGGCGAGGAGGAGGGCGGGGATCAGGATCAGGGGTCGAACACTCATTGTTCCTCCTGGAAAAATGGCTGGGTCTCTAGAAGGTACCATCGCGCCGTGCTGCCTCGCTGCTTTCTCGCCGTGCTGGGGATCCTGGTCGCCGCGCCTGCCTTCGCCGAGGAGGAGGAGGAGCCCACCCCCGCCGAGGACGAGGAGAAGCCCGCTCCCGAGTCGGCGGAGACGGTCGTGTCCAGCTCGCGACCCTGGCGGGCCAACCGGCGGGCGGCGGTGGGCCTGGATCCGGCCGCGTCGTCGGGGCGCTATCGACTGACGCGTCGCGATCTCGACTGGCGACCCGGCACCTACGGGGACCTCCAGCGCGCCCTCCACCGGCTCCCCGGGATCACCGGCGACACCGGGAACCTCTCGGCCTTCCGCATCCGCGGCGGCGAGCCCTACGAGGCGTGGGTCGAGCTCGACGGCATCCGCATCAAGCGGGCCTCGCACCTCGCCGGGTTCACGTCGCTGTTCGACCCGGACCTGGTGGCGGGGGTGGACGTGTACACCGGGGTGGCGCCCGCGTCGGTGCGCAGCGGCCTCTCGGGGGCGGTGCACGTCGACTACATCGACGGCCCTCACGACCGCGTCGACGGCCTGCTCGACCTCAACTTCCTGCAGCTCTCGGGGCATGTCGCGGTGGACCTCGACAAGCGCGAGCACGGCCGTGCGTCGGTCGTCGCGGGGGCCCGGTACTCGCTGCTCGACCTCTACCTGCTCGCGTGGAAGGCGACGGGCGAGATCGACCCCGAGTTCGACACCCTGCGCTACGTGGACGGGTTCCTCCGCACCACGATTCGGCCCACGTCGGAGGACCGCGTGCGGGTCTCCGGCCTCTTCTCCACCGACCGCATGCTGCTGGACGACGTGAACGAGCAGACGCACGTGGGCGGCGTCGCGGTGGACTGGCGGCGCACCACCGAGGCCACCCGCTTCGACGTGGGCGTGGCCTGGTCTCTGAACCGCGCGGCCGAGCCCGATCCGGGCGACTTCGCGTACCCGAACCCGCGCCGGTGGGCGGAGACCGAGCACCGCATCGGCGCGTCGATCGGCGTGCGACGGGAGGTGTCCGACCGCGTGACCCTGCACGCGGGCGTCGAGGGAGCGGCGGTGAACGTCCGCGGGGACGGCACCTTCCTGCGCACGTCGTCGCTGCCCACCTGGGCGCCGCTGCCCCTGGCCGACTACGGGCTCGACCGCATCGACATGGCCGCGAGCTGGTGGCGCCCGGACGTCGCGTTCTACCTCCAGGCGGACGCCCGCCGCGTCGCGGGCCCGCTCCGCGTGAACGGTGGCCTCCGGGTGTCCGTCCAGGGGCTCGGCTACATCGATCTCGAGCCGCGGTTCAGCGTCTCGCTGCCCCTGCCCACCTCCACGGTGCTGTCGGCGTCCGTGGGCGTGGTCACCCAGCAGCGGCTCGAGGCGGAGGTGCTTCATCCCCGGTTCGGGAACCCGGACCTGGCGCCGGAGCGGGCCGTCGTGGCCGACATCTCCCTCGCCCAGTCGCTGCCGGGGTCGGGCGTCCTGCGGATCACGGGCTTCGGCAAGAAGTACGACCGCCTCGTGGTCTCGTCGGGCGGCGCCGGGGCCCCCTGGGAGCCGCTGTACACCGACTTCGCCCCCTACACGAACGACGGCGTGGGCTGGGCCGCCGGGATGGAGGCGTCCATCGAAGGCCGCGTGGACCGGTTCGGCGGCTCGGTGGCCTACACGCTCATGCGCACGGAGCGGTCGAACCCGTTCGGCGTGCGGTTCCGGGACGCGCTCGCCTCGTCCGGCGACCAGCGCCACGGCGTGAACGCGTCCATGGACGTGGTGATCGGCAAGCGCCGCAACTTCCGGGTGTCGCTGATGTACCTGTTCAAGAGCGGGTGGCCGATCGCGGACGTCGAGTCCGTCGCGCACGACGACGACACATGGACCTGGCGCATCACCGACGTCGGCGCCCGCCGCTTCGGCTCGGCCCACCGGGTGAACCTGCGGCTGGAGCACACGATCGCGCGCGAGAAGGTGCTCGTGCGCGGGATCGCCGAGATCAACGCCGAGCCGCTCGGCACCGGGTTCGTCGAGAACTGCGACTCCGTGCGCGACGAGGAAGGAAACGAACCGACGTGCGCGCCCTTCGGTTTCCTGCCGCCCGTGCGACCGTGGTTGGGGCTGAAGCTGGAGTGGTGATGCCCTGGGCGTGGCGCCGACGTGGGCGCGGCGACGAGGCCCCCCGCGTCACAAGAACGACACCCTCGGCCCGTGGAGCGCACCCACGCCGACTCTGTGTCCAAATCGTGACGGAGCACCCCGAAGACACGGACCGCCGCGTCGAGCAGCTCGAGGCGTTCGGCGCCCTCATGAGGGTCAAGTAGCCTCGATCCGCACCACCCAGGCCCCATCGCCCTCGTCCTCGAAGGCGCTGGACACCGGCAGGAAACGCTCGACCATCCGCGAAGGGCTCCAACGCGGCCTGGAAGGGGAACTTCCGGGACCTGAACGCGGCGGTCCTGCGCATGGGCACGCCGGCGCCCGGGGGCCGTATCGACGTGGGGGTCGTGGACGAGGAGCTGGGCCGGCTGCGGGACTCGTGGCGAGGTCCTCGTCCTCGCACGTCCGGGGAGGATCTGCTCCCCGAGCTCCTCGGCCCCGCCCGGGTCGCCGAGCTCGACCGGTTCGACCGGGTCCAGCTCGCGGAGGTGCTGGACGTCTGCCGTCGCTCCCGAACGCTGGCCGACGCCGGCCGCGAGCTCTTCGCGGTGTCCCGCCTGCGACGTTCCACGCGCAACGACGCCGGGTGCGCGAGTACCTCGCCAGGTGGGGACTTGCGAAGGAAGACGTCCTGCGCTGATCGGCGGCAAGATGCGGACATGCACACCGCCGCAGCCCTGGCCGTCCTCCCCGTCGTCCTCGCGAACTGCGCCGCCTGCGAGGCCGGGAACTACTTCGGCGACGACGACGACGCGGCGTCCGTCTTCGACCCCGCCCTGGCGGACGCCCTGGACGAGACCCTCCAGGAGCAGCTCGACGAGTTCGGGCCCCCGGGCATCGTCGCGGCGGTGCAGATGCCGGACGGGACGGCGTGGCTCGGCGCGGTGGGCGACGCGGACCTCGACGGCACTCCCCTGGACGGCACGGAGTTCTTCAAGGTCGCGAGCGTCACCAAGTCGTTCGTCGCGGGGCTCGTGCTGGCGACGGGCGTCGATCTCGAGGCCACGATCGACCCCTGGATCGCCCACCCGCGCGCGTCCGAGATCCGCGTCCGGCAGCTCCTGAACCACACCGCCGGGGTGCCCGAGTTCAGCACCACGGCGGCCTACCGAGACGCCGGCCTGCGAGAGTGGACGGACGCCGAGCTGATCGCGTTGGTGGAGGGGTCGCCGCTGGCGTTCGAGCCGGGGGCGTCGTACGGCTACTCGAACACCCACTTCGTGATGCTCTCGATGATCGTGGAGGCCGAGGGCGGCGCGCCGTGGCAGGACCAGCTCGAGGTGGACGTGCTGGACCCCCTTGCCCTCACCGAGACCTTCGCCCCCGACGGCGCCGACGGGTGGGGGGACGTCGTGCGGGGCGTCTACGCCGGCCAGGACCTCACCGACTCGATCCGCCCCAGCGGGATCGGGGGCGCGGGCAACGTCGTCTCCACGGCGGAGAACCTCGCTCGGTGGGGTCGAGGCCTCTGGGGCGGCGAGCTGCTGGGTGACCCGGCCGCGGAGCTCTGGGAGGGCGCGATCGAGATCGCCCCGGGGGTCTCCTACGGGCTCGGGACCCTCGTCCTGGAGGACGACTCCGGGACCCAGCACGCGCACAACGGCGCCCTCAACGGCTACGTGTCGTGGGTCGGGTATCGACCGGAGCAGGACGTCGGCCTGGCCGTCCTCGCCAACGGGTGGTTGCCCGGCAATCCGCCCGGCGTCGGCTACTCCACCGACATGAGCGACGCGCTCTGGGCGGAGATTCTGGAGATCCTGGACCCCTAGCCTCGGGCGATCAGCCCTTCACGCACACGACCTGCTCGAGCGTGTGCAGGACCTCCACGAGGTCGGACTGCCAGCCGACCGCCTGCACGTAGTCGTCGAAGTGCTCGGTGCCCTCCGTGAGGTACGCCAGGTCGCGGTGCGGCAGGTGGATGAAGAAGCGCTCCATCTCCTGCTGGGCGAGGCGGATGAACCAGCTCCCGATCCGGTCCCCGACTCCCCGCGAGCCGCTGTGCAGCATGAACCAGACGCGGTCGGCCTCGTCGAGGCAGACCTCGACGAAGTGGTCGCCCGACCCGAGCGTCCCGCCGAGCGGATCGGCGACAGGTCGCCGTCTGCTTGAGCTGCGTGATCGCGCCGCTCTCGACGGGCACGCCGCGCACCCAGGCCTTCACCACGGCCTCGCCGTTCGGGGACGCCGTCGGCCGAGGGCGACGTCGGACCCGCGGGCCGGGCGAGCGTGCTCGTCGGTCAGGCGAACCGTCCTCCGGAGGCGCCCAGGCTCTCGATCGACCCGCCGTCGCCGCGCGCGAACCAGGCCGCCCGCTGCGTTCTGGACGTCGCCCCCTTCGATCCGGACGGGGACCTGCTCACGACCTCCTACGAGTGGCGCATGAACGGCATCGCCCAGGGCATCAGCGACCCGGTCCTGCCGCCGAGCGCCACCCTCGAGGGCCAGACCTGGACCTGCGCGGTGTGGGCGACCGACGGCGAGCTGACCGGGCCCGAGGGCACCGCGACCGCGACCATCGAACAGGCCGCGTGGACTCCCGACGTGACGGGGACGGCCGTCGACTACTACGAGAGCAGCTGCTTCGGCTGCCCCGCGGAGACCTGGTACATCGGCGACAAGGCCTTCGACGACAACACCGGCACCGCGGCGAACTCGTGGCACGCGACGTGGACGGGCGGCCCCGCGTGGGTCGCGCTCGACTTCGGGGAGGGCGCCGAGCGGGTGATCGGCCGCTACGGCCTGATGGGGGCGGCGTTCCACCCGGGCTACCGGGCCGTGGACTGGGAGCTCCAAGGCAGCCCCGACGGCGCGGCGTGGACGTCGCTGCACAGCGTCGTCGGGGCGAACCTGGTCTACGTGATGTGGGGAGGCGAGCCGTTCACCTACTACGAGCTGGACAACGTCGTGCCTTACCAGCACTACCGGATCTTCGTGACGGCCAACGCCGGCGGACAGCAGCTCGCGGACGAGGTCGGGATCGTCGAGATCGAGATGTTCGAAGCCGCCCCCTGAGGGCGTTCAGGGGGTCGGGTCCGTCACGTCGTCGAGCATGGGTCGCTCCGCCATGAGCGGGCTGAGCGTGTGCAGGGCGGAGACCAAGTGCATCTGCTCGTCGGCCAGGCGGGCCTCGGGGACGACGCCCACCGCGTGCAGCAGCCGCGCGTCGTGGATGGCGAGCACCGCCCAGCCGTGCATCGGGACACCGCGATAGACCTGCGTGAACTCCGCGAGGACCCCGGGGAGGCCGGAGTCGAGCGTCACCTGTTGCTCGCCCAGCCACTGCAGGTCCCGGATGGGGCCGGTGACGCGTCGGGCCTTGATGTCGGCGAGGGCGAGGCGGGGGTCGGGGTCGCGGGCGAGGCGGGTCGACACGGTGAGCGAAGCGCGTCGGTCGCCGTCCTTCCCGGGTCGGATGAAGGAGCCGTCGCGGTCGTCCACCCGGTCGGTCCAGCCGGGGGGCGGGGCGATGGAGAAGCCGGCCAGGGAGTTGACGTGTTCGAGGGGCACGGGCCCCGGACGGGAGAGCATCGCGAAGACGTACAGGGCGATCGCGGCGAGCCCGAGACCGGCGGCCGTCGCCGTTCGCCAAGACCAGCTCACGACGCGCGGTGCGGGGGGCGGTCCGGCCGACGCGAGGCGATCCGTGATCTCGTCATGCAGGCTCAGCGTGGTCTCCACGGGCGGTCAACATGGGGCTGATATCGTCCGAAGCGTGCTGATCGGATGCCCCGCCCAGACGCCTCGACGCCCCCAGGGGGGGAACGCGCTGGTGGAGTACATCATCCTCCTGTGTGCCATGGGGGTGTTGCTCCTCACGATCGTCGTGGAATACGGCGACGCGGTGGAGGCGGAGTGGTCCCGCGCGGACGACTCGTCGGTCTGGCAGGACGTCGAGAGCGGGCTCGACGAGGGCCCCGAAGGCACGGGCGAGACCGACGACGGGTGCTCCGGCTACTACTACAACAGCGCCACCGGCCGCTGGCACGACGCCTCCACGCACCTGTTCGTCTCGTTCGCCGACGCCGAGGCGGCGGGTTGCTGACGCCGCGGGGCGCCTGCGCCGTGCTCGCGACGGTCGCGCTCCTCGCGGGCTGCACGTGCGGCGCCCCCTCCCAGGAGTCCGCTCGGCTGCCGTCCGCGTCCGGCATCCCCGACCCGAAGCCCGGCGATCGGACGGGGGCGGACATGGCCCCCGGCGCCCTCGAGGACATCATCGACCGGAGCGCCGAGGCGATGGACCGGTCGGACGCGCGCGGGGCCGAGAAGTGGGCCCGCGAGGCGCTCCGCGTGGCGCCCGGCGACGGGAACGCGTGGCTGCACTGGTGCATCTTCAGCTACGACAACACGGACTTCGCCGAGTCCGAGCGGGCCTGCACCATCGCGATCGACCTCATGGAACCGAACCCCGAGTACCACGCGCTCCTGAACCGCGGCCTCGCGCGGGTGAAGCTCGGCAAGCTCGACGGGGCCGAGGCCGACTTCCAGCGGTGCAAGAAGCAGGAGCCGGAGAACGCCGAGGCCTGGTACGACGAGTCCTGGGTGTGGGCCGCCCGAGGGGTCCGCGACGAGACGATCATGAACCTGCGCAACGCCGGCAAGTTCGACCGCTACTACGCGATGCGGGAGGTCGTGGCGCAGGACGAAGCCTTCGACAGGTTCCGCGACGACCCCGTGTGGAAGGGGTTCGTCGCCGAGCTGCCCGACGTGCCCTTCGAGCGTCGCGTGCCGGGGCTCCACAAGATCAACCCGATCCCCGGGGTGCCCGTGACGGACGAGCGGCACGACGGAGGCGCCCGGTGACCCGCTACCTGCTGTGCGCCCTGCTGGTGGTGGGCCTCGGGTGTCGCCCGGAGGCCGAGCGCCGGAAGGCCGAGTCGCTGAGCTACGGCGCGCTCCCCGTCGTGGAGCAGCTGAAGACGCCCGAGCAGCGCAGCGAGGCCGCCGAGCGGATGATGCTCGCCGGGTCCCAGGCCCGGGAGGCGGGGCTCGCGACCCAGGCCAGCCGCTACCTGCGCGCCGGGCTCGAGCTCGACGACCGGAACGAGATGCTGTGGCTCCAGCTCTGCATCCTCCACTACGACGTGGACGACGCCGCGTCCGCCGAGACCGCCTGCACGAGGGCTATCGAGACGGCTCTCGACCCGGCGAACCCGAACTACGACTCGGTGCTGAATCGGGGGCTCGCGCGGGTGAAGCTCGGCAAGCTCGCCGAGGCCGAGGCAGACTTCCAGTGGAACAAGCGCATGCAGCCCAAGAACGCCGAGGCGTACTACGACGAGTCGTGGGTCTGGGCCGCGCGCGGGGACCTCGAGAAGGTCCTCGAGAACGTGAAGATCGCGGGCGAGTACGACCCCTACTACCGGAACATCGAGGTGGTGGGCAGCGACCAGCCCTACGACAAGTTCCTGGACGAGCCGGCCTGGCAGGACTTCCTCAAGACCCTCGATCCGGGCCCTCCGCCCGAAGAGAAGATGTCGACCCTGCTGCAGCAGGAGGGCATCTCCGGCGTGCCTACGGGGTCCGACGGGCCCTGATCACTCGGGCGGCCCGAGGACCCGCGGCTTCTCGCCCGGACCGGGGAACACCGCCTCCATGTTCTGGACGATGAGCCCGGTGGGCGTGCGCGCGACCATGGGGAGGCCGCCGTCGGTGCCCGCGCGAGACCCGGCGCGCAGGGGCGCGAGGTAGGCGCGGTCCTGCTCGCCCGTGGCCGCGCCGAGGTCGCGCAGGGTCCGGCGGTCGACGTGCTGGAACATGACCGACAGGACGGGCGTCTCCGCGCCGTCGGCCGCGCGCCACACGGCGTCGGCGGGGCGGGGCAGCGTCCCCTCGGAGACCCTGCCCATGCGCCGCACCACGAGGATGCGGTCCAGCCCGGAGGCGCGCTGGACGGCCGCCACCTCGCGCTCGAACCGCTTCGCCGGCAGCGCCTTGGGCGGTCGGACCGTCCACAGGGACAGCCGCCCCTCCCAGTTGGACTGGACCGCGCCGCGGGCGTGGCCGTTGGAGCCCGACAGCTCCTTGCGCGGCACTCGGGACATCACGAACCCGCGCACCCAGCCGTCCTCCACGAGCGTGACGGGCGCCGCCGCGACCCCCTCGAAGTCGTAGTCGAAGCCGCCCGCCTGACCGGGCCGCGCCGACCGGGGATCGTCCACCACGGACCAGCCGTCCGGCAGCAGCTTGCGCCCCAGCCGGGGACCGCTGCGGGTGCTTCGCTCGTAGGACTGCCCCGCGCGGGCCAGGGGCGGCGTGCCTCGCAGGTCGGGGGGCAGCAGGTAGCGGAAGAAGTCGGCGGCCGCCTCGCCCTCGAACAGGACCGGGCCCTCGTAGTAGTCCACCGGCTCGGCGGCGGCGCGCGCGAGGATCGACCGACCCATGGCGACGCTCTCCGTCGTGATCGTGGCGATGTCCGGCAGATCCGCCACGGCGCGCGCCACCCACTGCAGCTCGTCGTCGACGATCACGCCGTCCGACCGTCGCACCGACGCGTAGGCCCGGGCCACCGCGTAGCCGATGGGCTGGACCACCGCGATCCCGCCCGAGTCGACGATCGTGTAGCGCCCCTCGATCGCGTTCACGCGCACGGACACGCGATCGAGCCCCCCGACGTCGCCCAAGGCCTTCGAACCGCCGGTCGCGATGCCCCGCAGGACGGCCTCGTCGATGGGCTCGGGGGCCGGGGCGCGGAGGGACCGCACGGCCGGGGCCGGGCTCCAATCCGACGGGGACTCGCCGCCCACCGCCCGACGGCCCGCGTCTTTCGCCTGCAACACGGCCACGGCGGCCTTGTAGGACTGGTCGGTCGCCATCCACAGGTCCCGCTCGATGGCGATGGGCACGTCCTCGACCACGAGGTTCAGGCGCCTCCACGCGTCCGACGGTCCGCGCGAGCGCCCCGACGACGTGAACCGGGTCGAGTTCAGGGCGTCGTCACCGACCACCACCTCGACCTTCGTGGGCCGGGAGCGCCCCGCCCGCTCGGTGACGAGGCCGCCGAACGAGCCCCGCGCCGTGTAGTACGCGTAGTCGAACACCGCCATGGAGGTGCGCGACGGCGGGGGTGCGCCCTCCAGTCGAAGGTCGCCCAGGGCGCGCTCCGACCAGCGCTCGAACAGCTCCACGAGGACCGGCGCGTCGCTCGCGTCGACGGGCTTCGCCACGAGGGCGGCGAGGGCGGCGAGGACGACGAACCCCGCGCGCTTCACGACGCACCCCCCGGGGTCGGCGGCGGCAGCAGCGGCGGCGTCTCCTGCCCGCGTTGCTTGCGCTGGGTCTCCACCTGCCTGAGGAGGAGGCTCGGCGCGATGGCGCTGACGGGCACCCAGCCGGACTCCGCGCCGCAGTTGCCGTTGAAGACGCGGCTCCGCTCGCCCGCCGCGACGATGTTCGAGAACGCCTCCAGGGGCGTGCCGATGAGGTCGACGCCGCGCACCAGCTCGTCGGGCCGACCGTCGACCCAGACGCGGTACGCGACGACCGCGTTGACGTTGAAGGCGTTGGGGATCGTGCGTCCCGTGAACGTGAAGCCGCCCGCGATCTCCTCGATGAAGAGGCCGTACTCGAGGCCTGCCTCCTTCGCGCGACGACGCAGCCGGGCTCTCAGGTCGGCGTCCGTCGTGGACTCGCTGGGGACGACGTGGAGGTTCCCCTGCCGCGCGACCGCGTCCCGCCCCGCCTGCTTGCGGCCGTGCCCGTTGGACGGGTCGCCCTTGGACACTGGCGATCGGCTCTGCAGGAAGCCGCGGAGCACGCCGTCCTCGACGAGCGCGACCCGCTCGCCGGGCACGCCCTGGTTGTCGTAGCGGTAGTGACCGCGGAGGGGGGTGTCGGAGGCCCGGTCCAGCGTCGGGTCGTCGTAGACGCTGAGGAAGCTCGGCAGGATCGGCTCGCCGACGCGGTTCTTGAAGGTCTGCGCGTCGCTCACCTTCTTGAGCCGGTGGCCCTCGACCCGGTGCCCGAACACCTCGTGGAAGAAGACGCCGGCGGCGCGGTCGCTGAGGATCGCCGGGCCGTTGTACGGCTCCTCGAGGGGCGCGGCGAGCGCGGCGTCGACTTCGGTCGAGAGCTCCGCGGCGCGGGCGACCAGGAACTCGGGGGTGGGGAGGTCGTCGGCCGTGCGCCCGTCCCAGGAGCGGAAGAGGCGGATGGAGTCGCCGTTGTCGGCGCGGGCGGTCGCGGTGGCGGACGCGCGGAAACGGGACTCGGAGTGACGGAGCCGGGTGCCCTCGGAGGAGACGAACCAGCGGGTGTCGACCGAAGCCTGGTACCGGACCGAGGCGTCGAGGATGGAGGGCGACGCGGCGAGCACCGCGGAGGCCTCCCGCGCCGCCTGCTCCCACGTCTCCGCGGGGAACACGAGCTCGCCCACCGGTCCGACGTGCTCCACCGGCTCGACGGCCACGAGGTCCTCGGCGGGCTCCTCGTCCACGAGCGTGCGGGCCTCCGCCTGGACCTTCGCCCAGCGCTCCTTGGCGGCCTGGTAGCGGAGGTCGATCTCCTGCCAGAGCAGGTGTCGGTACACGGCCTCGTCGGCCCCCCAGGGGAGCGACATGCCGGACGAACCGAAGCGCGACTCGGCCTCCTTGCGCAGGGCGTGGGACGAGTCGAGGGCGCGGCTGCCGATGCGCACGTCGATGTCCACGCGGAGGAAGCGGTTCGGCGCGTACGAGTGCAGCGCGCCGTCCTCGCCGGTGAGGGTGACGCTGCGCCCCTCGTGGGCCTCGATGGCGATGAAGTAGGGGGCGTCGTCGCCCTGGGAGGCGCCGAGCTCCTTCATGGCGCGGTCGACCTCCGAGGTCATGGCGTCCAGGAGCGGGTCCGCGTAGGCGGTGGCGGGGACGAGGAGGGCGGCGGCGACGGCCGCGAGGCGGATCATGGGGCAGCTCCGAGCAGGGGGAGGACGGCGTCGAGGATCTCGTCGGGGTCGCGGGCGCCGGTGGCGTCCTGGTGTTCGCGGCAGGCCGCGAGGATACGGCGGAAGGATCTGCCCGGGGAGAACCCGCGCGCGATGAGGTGGCGTCCCAGGACGACGTCGGGGGCCCCGACCGGCGGAATGCCCGCGGCCCGGGCCGAGGCGAGGAAGCGGTCTCCGGCCGGGAACCGTCGCCGTCGTGCGTCCTCGGTGGTGCGGCCCCAGGTGTCGGCGCGCGCGGTCCGCTCCAGGAGCCCGAACGAGACCTTCTTGGGGTGGATCCGACGCGCGAGGCGGCGGTAGGCGGCGGGGCCTGCGTCCGTGCCCCCGAGCTGCATGGGGGCGAGGTGCTCCAGGACGAGCACGACGACCCGCTCGATCAGCCGACGCGGGGCCCTCATGCGCCCCAGGAACTGCCGCGTCGGCTGCTCGCCCGCGGGCTCGTGCCCCCGGGACGTGAGGCGCCCGTCGGTCCACGTGGTCGTGGACGGCTTCCCGAAGTCGTGACACAGGACGGCGAACATGAAGGCGAGGTCTTCGTCGTCGTCCCCCGTGCGGAGGCCCGCCGCGGCGTCCAAGGCCATCGCCGTGTGTACGTAGACGTCCCCCTCGGGGTGCCAGCGCGGGTTCTGGGCGACGCCCTGGAGCGCGTCGATCTCGGGGAAGTGACGGAGGAGGCCCGCGTCCCGCAGGAGGTGGACGCCGCGCGACGGCTCGACGCCGCGAAGGAGCAGCTTCCGCCACTCCTGGAAGATGCGCTCCCCGGCCAACTCGGCCAGGTCCTGGGCGGCGAGGATCGGGAGGAGGTCGTCGGCCGGGGTGAGCCGGAACCGCGCCGCGAACTGGGCCCCGCGGACGGCGCGCAGGGGATCGTCGCCGAAGGTGAGGGGCTCCACGGCGCGGAGGATCCGGCCCCTCAGGTCGGCCTCGCCGCCCACGGGATCGACCACCTCATCGGTGAGCGGGTCGAAGCTCATGGCGTTGATGGTGAAGTCCCGGCGTCGGGCCGCCTCGGCGACGCTCATGGCCGGGTCGGCGACGACCTCGAAGGCCCGGTGCCCCGGCCCGAGGTTGCGGTCACGACGGGGCAGGCTGAAGTCGACGTCCAGCCCCCGCAAGCGGAAGACGCCGAAGGAGGCACCCACGGCGTCGACGCGCCCGCGGGTCTCCAGGAGGGTCCGCAGTTCTTGCGCGGCGAGCCCGAACACCTCGACGTCGACGTCCTTGTTCTCCAGACCGAGGAGCCGATCGCGCACCCACCCACCCACCACGAGCGCGCGACCACCCGCGGCGCGCACCTCGCGCGCGACCTCCACGACCGTCGAAAACTCGGGACGCTCGACCACCTCCGAAGGGTAGTGCGTCTCGGTCGTCGCGGTCGCTGATACGCTCCCGACATGCGTCACGGACTGCGTAGAACGATGGCCGTCGCCCTGGCGGGGGTCTTCCTGGCCTGCACCGACGGGGCCGTGCAGGTGAACAACAGCCCCCCGCGCGCCACGATCGAGCTCCCGGCCGTGGGCGCGTCGGTCGAGGTGGGGACGGCCGTGCAGTTCCGGGGCTTGGCGTCCGACGGCGCGACGCCCGCCGAGGAGCTCCGCGTGGTGTGGACCAGCTCCATGGCGGGCGAGCTGTTCACCGGTGGGGTCGACGCGGACGGGGTCTCCGCCTTCGAGGACTCGAGCCTCGAGGTCGGGGAGCACCTGATCACGTTCCAGGTCACGGACGCCTTCGGGACCAGCGGGACGGACAGTCGGACGCTCGTGATCGTCGAGGCGGTGGCGCCGAACGTGCCGCCGACCGCCCCCGGGGTCTCGATCGACCCGTCGGAGCCGACGTCCGGGGACGAGCTCCGGGCCGTGCTCGTGCCCGCCGAAGACACCGACGGGCCCGAGGCCCTGACCTACCGGTACGCGTGGTCGCGCGGGGGCGTGCCCCAGCCGGAGTGGGACGGGGAGGCCGTCCCCGCGACGGCCACGGCGAACGGCGACGAGTGGACGGTGAGCGTCGTGGCGTTCGACGGGGAGGACGAGGGGCCGCCCGGGGAGGCGACCGTGACCGTCGGGTGTACGCCCGGGAGCGGCGAGGCCGAGGACTGCCCCGCGGCGAGCTGCCTCGAGCTCTTGGAGGCGGGGCACTCCGTGGGTGACGGGGACTACTGGTTGGACCCCAACGGCACGGTCGCGGCGCGTTACGCCTGCAACATGACGCGGGACGGCGGCGGCTGGACCGGGGTGGAGTTCGCGTCCGCGGACGCGCTGCTGGGCGGGACGCTCACGGCGGTCGACGCGGCGGCCACGGAGGGGGTCGACGCCGCCGACGGTCCGTTCACACGCGACGCCGACGGCGACGTGCACACCTACCACTACACGTTCGACTTCCAGCCCCGGTACTCGGCGTTCTACCTTCTCGAGTGGCAGATCAAGGGCAACGCGGCCCCCGGCTTCGAGGCCGACATCAGCCCCGTCTTCGGCATGTCGACCTGGGACCAGGGCTATCGGTGCGACGGCGCGCCCGGCTGCGGCTGGGGCGACGTGGGGTTCGGATCGCCGTCCGCGCCCGTGACGTCCTACGGCGCCACGCTCTCCACCGAGATCCGCTGCGACGCGTGCGTCGAGAACTTCCCGGGGGGCGACGCGGTCCACGCGGTGGGGGACTCCGGGGCGTTCCGCGTGGGCTGGGGCGAGGGCGGCGTGGAGTCCGAGGGGTGGTACCCCTGGTGGGGCGGGCGGGTGTTCCTGCGCTGAACCCCCGGGGAGCGGCAGGCGTCACCAGCTCGCGAGGGTGGTGACCGTGCCCGCCTGGTCGACCTCGTCGACCCGGCGCTGGTCGAATACGCGCACGTGGTCGCCGACGACCCGCACTCGCCACGGGAACCCCATCGGCCAATAGGAGCGGTCGGTCGGCCGCCACCACTCGGGCTCGGGGATCGCCCAAGAGCGGGCCGTGGCCGAGTCGTGCAGGCGGCCGTCGCGCCAGGCGAGGGTGCCGCCGGCCGTGGGGATCGCGCCGTCCGGGACCGACGTGCGCGTCTCGACGAGGTCGTCGTCCAAGGTCCAGCAGCGGTGCTCGTCCCCCACGCGGACGCAGACGCGATCGTCCGGCGTCCAGAGGTCGTGACCCAGGTCGGGACCTTCGACGAGCACGCGCACGTCGTCGCCCACGACCAACCCGACGACCCCCGGGGTCGCCACGACCTCCCCGCGCTTCGGCCCCCGCTTCCGGTAGGCGAGGCGGGAGACGACCACGTATTCGCCCGCCTGGGACAGCTGGGGGCGGCCGAGCGCGGCGGGGAGCTCCTGAAGGGTGCCGCCGATGCGCAGCCGCCCCTCGTCCGTGAGCTCGACCAGGCGCCCGTGGTCCCAGGCCACCCGCTCGACGTCGTCCGCGTTCGGCGCGCAGCCTGCGGGCGAGAGGATCGCCCGGGCGGGGACGTCGGGATCGGCGACGGTCCCCTGGGGCACGATGCGGCGCACCGCGATCGCTTCGCCGTCCGGGCGCCACGCGGCGGGGCTCACTCCGTCGCAGCGGACCTCGACGCCGGACGCCGTGCGGAGCCAGGTCCACGTCCCCACCGGATCCCCGCGATCCCCGTAGCGGCTCACGGCGATCGCGCCGTGCGGTCCCGTCCAGGGGTACTCGCCCCCGGCGGGCCCGACGGACTGCAGCCCGTCGGCCTCCGTCCAGAGACCGGCTCGGCCCGCTCCGGAGAACCAGAACCTCCTCGCGTCCTGTGAGTAGGCCGCCGAGGTGCCGTCCTCCGACACCTGGTCCAGCCGCAGCGACTTCGTCCAGAACCCGCCCACGTCGGCGGCGTCGAGGGCCACGGGGAGGAGCAGGACCACCCCCGCGACGGTCGCCGAGATGCCCCAGCGCCGGCGTCGCACGGCCCCGCCCCAGGCGCCGTAGCGCGCCTCGCCCCACACCATGAGGACGATCGCCGCCGCGAAGATCACCCCCGCGCGCACCACGAACGCGAGCTCCGGCGACCAGCGCCAGACGTGGAGGTTGAGCCACCCGCCCAGGGTCAGCGCCGAGGCGGCGAGGAGCGCTCCGGACGCCACGGCGCCGCCCGCCAGGAACGACCGCGCGGCGGCCGTGGTCACGTAGAGGAGGCCGAAGACCAGGGCCTCCCCCAGCACCACCCGTCGGCCGAGCTCGGAGTCCACGAACTCGAAGTTCCCGGCCCCCGGCGCTGAGGCCAGCGCCGTGACCCCGAGGACCGCCGCGTGGATGGCGACGGTCCCCGCCAGGGAGGCCCAGCGAGGTCCGCCGAGGCCTCTCCAGAAGGGGTCCGCCTTCGCGCCCGGCCGGGCCGCCAGGTACATCGTGAACGGGGGCAGCAGCACGAAGAAGACGAACATCTCGAGGGCGTCGCCCACCTCCTCCTCGATGAGGGCGGCGAAGACGATGAGGACGGGGCCGAGCAGGAAGAGCGGCCACCGGGCGTGGATCTCGCGCCAGGCCGCGAGGCGGGCGGTGAGGAGCGCGTTCATGCCACGGCCTCCGCGATGATCCGGTCGAACCGACGCGCCCCGGGGTAGCGCTCGCGCCAGGTGTCGATGGGGTCGAAGCCCTTGAGGCGCCCGTCGTGGAGGAGGCCCAGGTGGGTGCAGAGGCGCTCCACGGCGGCGCCGTCCTGGGCCGAGAGGACGATGGTCGCCTCCGCCGATCGGCGCGCGATGAACGACTCGGCGGCGGCCTTCGCCACGGGGTCGAGCCCCAGGAAGGGGTCGTCCAGGAGGTAGACCGGGGCCCGACGGCCGAGGGTGAGAATCAGCCCGAGTCGGACGCGTTGACCCTGGGAGAGCCGCCCCGCGGCGCGTCGTCCCGGCAGGTCGAAGGTCGCGATCAGCTCGTCCCCGAACGCCGGGTCCCACCCCGGGAGCGTCCTCGCGAGCGCCAGCCAACGACTCACCGGGATGCCCGCGTCGAGCGGACAACCCTCGGGGAGGTAGGCGGCGCCGTCGGTGCCCGCGACCGTCCCGTCGTCCGGCGTCAGGACCCCCGCGAGCAGGGCCAGCAGCGTGGACTTCCCGGCGCCGTTGATGCCCACGAAGCCCGCGCAGGCCCCCGCGGGGACGGTGAAGGACACGCCCTGGAGGACCCGGCCCACGCCGAGGTCGTGCACGTCGATGCGAGGGTTCATGCCGTCTCCTTGTCGTCGATCGTGAAGGCCGCGCGCACCCGCTGGACCAGGTCGTCCTCCGCCAGGCCCAGGGCGCGGGCTCGTCGCACCAGGGCGTCGACCTCCGCCCCGATGAGGGCGTCCGAGGCCGTCTCGGGGGCCCGGGGCGCGACCACGAACCCGCCCCCTCGCCGCCGCGCCACCAGCCCCCGCTCCTCGAGCAGCCGATAGGCCTTCGCCACCGTGTGGTAGTTCACTCGGAGCTCGGCGCTCAGCGTCCGCAGGGACGGCGCCGTGGCCCCGACCTCCAGTCGCCCCGCGGCGATCTCCTCCAGGAGGCCGTCGAGGACCTGGAGGTAGAGGGGGACGCCGGAGTCGGGGTCGGGGGTCCGCATCTACTGATCTATATCACTAGCTCAGATGACGAGCGATGAGAATCGTGAGGGACCACCCGAAGCTCGGGGGGAACGGCGCGTTCACCCCGACTTGTGGGGCAGGGACCACCCAGAACCCGGGGGGAACGGCGCGTTCACCGCGAGTTGTGGGGCAAGGACCACCCAGAACCCGGGGGGAACGGCGCGTTCACCGCGAGTTGTGGGGCAGGGACCACCCAGAACCCGGGGGGAACGGCGCGTTCACCGCGAGTTGTGGGGCAAGGACCACCCAGAACCCGGGGGGAACGGCGCGTTCCCCCCGACTTGTGGGGCAGGGACCACCCGAAGTCGCGATCGCTACTCGTTGCAGGTGGTCGCGAAGAACTCGAGCATCGGGCCGTTGCCGGTGTCGGGGACCCACTCGTGGCCGTGGGGGTAGTCGAACCAGGTCTCCGCGCGCTGCCCGCCGTGCTCCCAGGCCTCGACCATCGCATCGACGGCGGAGCGCGGGACGACGTCGTCGTCGGGCCCGTGCACGAACAGGCCGGGGACCTCGCCGGGCCAGGGCTCGGGGGCGTCGCCGTTCCAGGGGGAGCCGCCGGCGTGGGCGAGGATGGCGGCCACCCGGTCGGCGTGGGCGTGGCCCAGCAGAGCGGCGGCGCGGGCGCCGGCGGAGCTGCCCCAGAGGAAGACGCGGTCGCGGTCGACGTCGTAGGAGGCCTCGAGCTCGTCGAGCGTGGCGCGGAAGAACGCCTCGTCGTTCGGTGTGTCGGTCCAACTGTAGGACCCGCCCGCGTCGCCGGGCACGACCATCGCCACGAGGTACCCCTCCCCGCCCGAGAAGGCCGCGAAGCCCAGGAAGTCCGCCACGACGTCGGCCACCGCGTCGCGCTCGTCGGGCATGCGCCGGGCCATGAGGACGAGGACCGGGAAGCCCGCCCCGGGGGGCGCCTCGTCGGGGACGATCAGGAAGCTCGCGTAGCGCGACGACTGCCCGCCGGCCGAGTGGCCGGGGGTCTCCATCCAGACCTGCCCGGTGGGGCCGCCGAAGCCTCCGGAAGGATCGCCGCACACGTCGCCCGCGTCGTCGTCGTCGGGGGCGGTGGTGTCGTCGTCGTCGGGGGCCGTCGGGCAGGCCGCGACGAGGAGCACGAGCGCGGCGGCGGAGAGGATGCGGATCGACATGCGCGGAGGGTAGGACAGTCGATCCGGCTCGTGGGATGATCCCCGCCCGATGCACCCCAAGGACCCGAAGTCGCGCCCGGATCTCGACGAGTTCGACCTCTCCCCCGAGGAGCTGAAGGCGCGCCGCGGGGGGCTGCACGAGGGCTCCACGAAGCCGTCGCCGCGTCCCCAGCGCGAGGCCGCCGCGCTCGACGAGTTCGACCTCCCGCTCCCGGGCAAGGGCCCGCCCCCGACCCCCGCGAGGCTCCCCCCGAAGCGCGGTCACATCCGGCACCCCCCGGGCAGCGTCCCGGACCCCGGCGCGGATCTCGGCCCCTCCCCCAAGCGGAAGCCGGCCCGGGGCGCCCGAGCGCGGGCGGACGACCACCGCACGTACGCGGAGAAGGGCGCCGGGCCGGACGTCTCCCGCCTGTTCCATCGACTGCTCGCCCTCAACTTCCTCATCGCCTTCTGGTCGCTCGGCTCCCAGATCGACGTGCTGATCGGCCCTCGCGGGTTGCTGCCCGTGGCGGAGTTCGTGGAGGTCGTGCGGCTCCGCCCCGACACCGGGTTCGCGCAGTTCCCGACCTTCTTCCTGTGGGGCCCGAACGAGGCGTGGATCGGCGGCGGCATCACCCTGGGTCTCGTGCTGTCGGGGCTCGCGCTGGTGGGCCTCTTCCCGCGCTTCATGCTCCTGCTGCTGGTCCCGCTGTACCTCGGCTACGCGACCGCCTGTCGCTCGTTCCTGGCGTTTCAGTGGGACTCGATGCTGATCGAGGCGGGGTTTCTGGCGATCTTCCTCCCTCGCGACATCCGATCGCCCGTGATGCTGCTCGGGTTCCGCCTGCTGTTGTTCAAGCTGTACTTCGAATCGGGCCTCGCGAAGTGGCAGAGTCACCTCGGAGACTGGCAAGACGGCAGCGCCATGGTCCTCTACTACGAGACCGCCCCGCTGCCGACGCCCCTGGCCTGGTTCGCGCACCAGCTGCCCGCGGCCTGGCACCACATCGAGTCGTACGCCGCGCTCGCGCTCGAGCTGATCGTCCCCTTCTTCATCTTCGGGCCGCGGGGGCTGCGCCGGGTGGCGTTCGTGGCGCTCACCGGCTTCCAGGTCCTCAACTTCGCCACGGCCAACTACGGCTTCTTCATCACCCTCACGCTCGCCCTGCACGTGTTCCTCCTGGACGACGCCGACCTGCGCGCCGCCGGGGCGAGCATCCGCACCCTCCTGAGGCTGCCCGGCAAGCTGCGCATCGCCCGCGCCGACTGGCGCCCGCCCCTGCTCCGCAACCTGGGTGCGTGGGGCGCGCTCCTGGTGATCCTGGGGTGGGGGGCGCTCTCCGCGACCATGGCGTCGGACCGCTTCCTCGAGGGGCGGCCTGCGCAGTCGTCGGCCCCGCTCTTCGCGGACCTCGCGGAGGCGACGACCCCCTTCCGCGTCGCCAACAACTACCACCTGTTCGGCCACATCACGCGCACGCGGGTCGAGCCCGAGTTCCAGACGTTGCACGCCGGCGAGTGGCGCTCGCAGCACCTGAAGTACAAGCCCGGCAAGCCGGACGGGGCGGCGCCGTGGGTGGCTCCGCACCAGCCGCGCGTGGACTTCCGCCTGTGGTTCTACGGGCTGAGCTTCGAGCACGGCACGCCGGAGTACGTGCAGACGCTGCTCCGGCGCCTCTGCCGCGATCCCCACGCCGTGCAGTCGCTGTTCCGGCGTCCCCTGCCGGAGGATCCCGACGCCGTGCGGATCCGCTTCCTCCAGTACCGGTATACCGACGGCGCGACGAAGCGTGAGACCGGCGCGCGCTGGACGACCGAGGAGGTCGCCGCGAGCGCCCCGATGGCGTGCAGCGCGGCCGTGGGCCTGGGCGCGGCGGCCCGAGAGCGAAGCGACGGAGGGGAGGAGCCGTGAGCGCCGGCGAACCGCTGATCGACGCCGAAGGCCGCGAGGTCGTCGTTCGCTTCGAGGGCATCTGGAAGGCGTTCGGCCGCAACGTCATCTTCGAGGGCCTGGACCTCGACATCCGGCGAGGCGAGACGCTGACCATCGTCGGCGGGTCCGGCACCGGCAAGTCGGTGCTCCTCAAGTGCCTGCTGCGCCTCCTCATCCCGGACCAGGGGACCATCACCGCGTTCGGCGAGATCGTCACCGGGCGCGACGAGCGCGAGATGCTCCCCACCCGCAGGCGCATCGGGATGCTGTTCCAGGGCGCGGCCCTCTTCGACTCCCTGACGGTCCGCGAGAACGTCGCCTACCCGCTGCGCGAGCACGGCTGGAGGGACGAGGAGGAGATCGGCGCGCGCGTCGCCGAGGTGCTCAAGATGGTGAACATGCCGGGCATCGAGGGGAAGTGGCCGTCCGAGCTGTCGGGCGGGATGAAGAAGCGCGTGGGGCTCGCCCGCGCCATCGCCATGCGCCCCGAGGTCATCCTCTACGACGAGCCGACGACGGGGCTTGATCCCACCAACGTCCGGCACATCGACGAGCTCATCCTCGACCTGCAGGCCAGGCTCGGGGTCACCTCGATCGTCGTGACCCACGACATGGCCTCCGCGTTCCGCATCTCGGACCGGATCGCGCTGCTGTGGGACCGGAAGATCGTGTGGGCCGGCCCCAAGGAGGACGTGGCGACGTGCCCCGACGAGCGCGTCCGGGGGTTCGTGGACGGCACCCTCCAGATGGACGATTGACCGGGCCGCTCTAAAGGATCTCCTCGATCCCTCCGATGGAGTGCGCCATGTCTGCGTCCCTCCGCCTCACCGTCCCCACCCTCGACGCGCCCGACTTCGACGTCGACCGGTGCATCCGCGACAAGGACCTGTCGGGCAAGGACCTGCGGGGAGCCGACTTCACCGGCCGCGACCTCAGCGGCACGAAGTTCGTCGGCTGCGATCTGCGGGGCGCGACCTTCTATCAGGCCGCCCTCGACGACGCGGAGTTCCTTCAGTCGGACCTGCGCGACGCCGAGTTCACGCACGCCCGCGGCGCCCGCGTGGGCTTCAGCGCGACGGACCTGCGGGGGGCGAAGTTCCTCGACGCGCACCTGCCCGACGCCTCGTTCACCGACGCCCGCATGGACGACGCCGACCTCCGCGCCGCGCGCGTCCCCGGCGCCCGGTTCCGGGGGACCGTCATGCGCGGGACCGAGTGCCACAGCGCCGATCTCACGGGGGCCGACCTTCAGGGCGCGGACGTCTCCGGCGCGAGCTTCCAGGCCGCCTCCTTCAAGGACGCGGTGTTCACGGGCATCGAGGGCCATCGGTCCGCGGACTGGACCGGCGTGAGCCTGCAAGGGGCCGACTTCACGGGCGCGTACATGGTGCGACGCCACGTGATGGACGTGAACTACCTGCACGAGTTCCGCAGCCAGGGACGCGCGTCCGAGGCCCTCTATTGGATCTGGTGGGCGACGTCCGACTGCGGGCGGAGCCTGGGCCGGTGGATCGTCTTCACGGGGGCCGTCATCGCGCTGTTCGGGGGCCTGTACACCGCCGTCGACGTCGACTTCGGCGCCTACGAGACGGCCTTGTCGCCCTGGTACTACTCGGTGGTGACGTTCACCAGCCTCGGCTACGGCGAGGTGCTGCCCATCTCGACGGCCGCGAAGGCGGTGGCGATGGTCGAGGTCCTGCTCGGGTACGCGGCGCTCGGCGGGGGACTCAGCATCTTCGCCGAGAAGATGGCGCGGAGGGCCTGACGTGTTCGGATTCCGTCGCCGCGATCCGGCGGCCCGGCTCAAGCGGGCGCTCGGCGACTTCGAGCTCCCGACGTTCCCCGCGGCCGTCCTCGAGGCCCTCGCCATGGCGCGCGACCCGGAGGCGTCCACGGCCGCCATCGGCGACGCCGTCGCCCTCGATCCGGGCCTCTCCGCGCGGATCCTGACGCGGGTGAACAGCCCCGCGTTCGGGCTGCGTCGCCGCGTCGAGTCGGTGTCCCACGCCGTCGCCATGCTCGGGCGCGGCCCCGTCGAGTCGATCCTCGTGTCGGTGGGCGTGCGTCGCGTGGTGCCCTCGAAGAGCGTCCAAGGCTTCGAGCCGGCCCGCTTCTGGGCGTCCGCCGGTCGACGGGCCGCCGTCGCCGGGGAGCTCGCCGCGGTCCTGCACCCCCGCACCCGCGTCCAGTCCGTCACCGCCGCGCTGCTTCAGGACATGGGCCTGCCGTTCCTCGCCACCCGCGGCCCCGAGGGCTATCGGCCCCTGCTCGCCGAGGCCGGCGGCTCGCCCGCCCTGGCCCCCGCCGAGCGCGAGGCCTTCGGGTGGGATCACGCCGAGGTGGCGGGCTGGCTGTGCGAGGCCTGGCACTTCCCCGAGGCCCTCGCCGAAGGCATCGCCGGGCACCACGGCGACCTCCCGGCCTCGAGCGCCGCCGTGCGGCTCGTCGGGCTGCTGGACGACGACGGGGGCCTCGACGCCCTCGTGGCGGCGGCGGACGCGGAGTTCGGGATGGACGCCGACCAGGTCGTCGCGCTGGTGCAGCGGGCCGAGGAGGCGGGAGACCGCGCCGCCTGAGGCGTGCTCGGCGCCGACGCGCTAGCCTCGGCAGCGGTGAAGCGCGCAGCCCTGATCCTGCTGGCGGTGGTCGTCGTCCAGCGACTCGTGATCCTGCTCGCGTGCCCCGATCTGCTGCACGACTGGGACGCCGGCGAGCTCAAGCACCTCGACCTCGCGCTGTTCGGCCTGCCCGCGGTCGAGGGCGGGTTCCTGGACGCCCTGCAGCGCTGGCTCTCCGCGCCCGAGAACATCCACCACGGCGGCTACGTCGTCCTGTCGGTGGGGTACGCGGCCGCGAGCGCCGTCTTCGGGCACTCGCTCCTGCTCCTGCGCCTGTTCCCGCTCCTCGCGACCACCGGGGCGGCCGTGTGCGCGTGGCTCCTCCTGCGCGACCGGCTGGGGGAGCGGGCGGGGCTGATCGCGCTGATGCTCTTCGTGGGGGCCCCGCCGATCCTGCTCAAGTGGTCGCTCACCGCCCGGGGCGGGCACACCGAGGCGATCCTGCTGGTCCCGTTGCTGGCCCTGCTGTGCAACTCCGCCCTCCGCGACGACCGCCCGTGGCGCTGGGGCCTGGCGGGGGCGGTGGCCGGGTTCGGCGTCTACTTCACCTACCTGGCCGCGCCGGCGGCCCTCCTGATCGGGGGCGCCGCCCTCTTGGAGCGGGCGGGCGCCGGCCGGGGACCGCGGCTCCGGCGCGCGGCGGGCGCCTCGCTGGTGGGGGCCGTCGTGGGGTTCTCGCCCTGGCTCTTCGGTCGGCTCGTATTGGACCTGCCCTACCTCGAGGCCACGATCCACGCCAGCGCCCGCCCCGACGAGGCCTCGGAGGTGCTCGGGCGGGGGGTCGTGGACCTCGCGAGGGGGGCGGTGGTCGCGCTCCCCCACAACCTCTGGCCGTGGACGGTGGGGACGGCGTCCGCGCCCGCCTACCTGGCCGAGGTCCCCGACCAGCTCGACTTCGTGCCCACGGCGGTCGAGTGGGTCGCCCGCGCGGTCATGAACGTGGCGGTGCTGCTCGGCCTCCGGGCCGCCTGGCGCCGGCGCTCTGCGCTGCTTGGGGCCGTCTGTCTGCTCCCCGCGGCGCACTACCTGTTCGTGATGCGCCTCGCCAACCAGGGAGGGTGGCCCGAGGTGCCGCACCGCTACCTCGTGATCGCCTGGCCGGCCGTGGTGCTCGCCGCCTCGGTCGGCGTCGCCGAGCTGAGGGGCCCGGCCCGGACGGCGGGGCTCGCGGGGCTCGCGGGGGTCGCGCTGGCGGCGCTCACGGTGACGGTCCCCTGGCTGGGCCCGCCCGCCCCGGCCGTCGACATCGAGACGCTCCGGGACAACTCCTTCGGCCGGATCCGCGCGGACGAGGCGGCGGCGATGGCCGACCTGGTGCGTCGCTTGGACGCGGAGGACCCCGAGCACTCCCAATCCTCGCGTCGGGGGGTCGGGCTCGTGTACTCGCCCATCGCCGACTATTTCCTGCTCTTCCGCCGCGACCGCACGCGGCCGTATCCCGATCGGCTCTTCAGCCGCGAAGACGCCCTGTCGGACACGCCCGAGCGCCGCCGCGCCCTCGTCCGGGGGGCGCTGGAGGCGACCCTGCTGCGGGCCCGAGACCGCGACGAGCGGGATCGATTCCTCTGCTCATGGGCGCCCGGGATCGGCTACGCTGACCTGGTCGAGGATATGTTGGCCGATAGGGAGTTGCGACCTCGCTGTCGCTGAAGTCTCAAGCATCCGGGGGGACGACCGAAGAGCTTGATGTGGCCACGGGTACTTCCAAAGCAGACAACTCCCCGAGCAGGTCCTCGGGGAAGGCGATGCGTCGGCTGAACCGCCGCGCGTTGGCCATCGAGGGCAGCGGCGACGGGCTCTGGGACATCGATCCCCAAGGGGGCCACGTTTGGTTGTCGCGGCGCGTGGCCCAACTCCTGCGGATCGGCCACCGGGACATGATCATGACGCTCGGGGCCGCCGAGCATCACGTGCAGGCCTCGGACGTCGCGCGGCTGCGCGCCCGCATCGGCACCGTCCGCCACCCGGGGGCGCGCATCGAGAGCGAGCTGCGGCTGCGCGCGAGCGACGGGCGAGATGTCTGGGTGGACGTCCGGGCGGGGGTCAAGACGGACGTCTCCGGCCGGGTCGTGCGCATCTCGGGCTCCATGCGGGACATCACGGACAAGAAGAAGGGCGAGCTGCAACTCCGCCACGCCGTGATGCACGACGAGCTCACGGGCCTGCCCAACCGCGCGCTGCTGTCCCAGCGGCTCGAGGACGCGGTCGGAGCCCTGCGCCGCGATCCGAGCCGCAGCTTCGCGGTGCTGTACCTCGACCTCGACCGGTTCAAGCTGGTGAACGACAGCGCCGGGCACGACGTAGGCGACCAGCTCCTCTGCGCGGTGGCGCGGCGCGTCCGCAAGGCCCTGCGCCCCAGCGACTTCCTCGCGCGGCTCGGCGGCGACGAGTTCGCCGCGATCGTCTACGGCGTCGACAAGCCCGAGCACGCGCAGGCGGTGACCCGCCGCATCCACGCCGTCCTCGAGGCGCCGTTCCGCCTCGGGGAGCTGCGGGTCTATACGTCCACGTCGGTCGGCATCGTGATGGGGGACGCGTCGCGGCCGCCCGAGCAGCACCTGCGGGAGGCGGACACCGCGATGTACAGCGCCAAGCGGGAGGGGGCGGGCGCCAACCGCGTCTACCGCGACGGCCTCAAGATGGCCGCGAAAGGCAGGCTCCACCTGGAGAGCGACCTGCACCGCGCGGTCGAGGAGGAGGCGTTCCAGCTCTACTACCAGCCGATCGTCGAGCTCCGCACGGCCGGCCTGCGCGGGTTCGAGGCGCTGATCCGGTGGGAGCACCCGGAGCGGGGCTGGATCCCGCCGTCGGAGTTCATCCCCATCGCCGAGGAGACGGGCCTCATCGGACCGATCGGGGGGTGGGTGCTCCGCGAGGCGTGCCGCACCGCCGCGAGCTGGGAGGTGCCCGCCGGTCGCCGCAGCCCTTCCATCTCGGTCAACGTCTCGCCCCGGGAGTTCCGGGAGCCGGGCCTGCCCGAGCGCGTGGCGACCGTCCTGGAGGAGACCGGCCTCGACCCCGAGCGGCTGATCCTCGAGATCACCGAGGGCTGCATGATCGACGAGGACGCGACCATCGCCCTGCTCGCCGACCTCAAGGCCCTCGGCGTGCGCCTCTCGGTCGACGACTTCGGCACCGGCTACAGCTCCCTGAGCTACCTCAGCCGGCTGCCGATCGACCAGCTCAAGATCGACCTCAGCTTCGTGGCCGCCCTGGGCACCGGTCACCACGACGAGACCGTCGTGCGCGCCATCATCACGCTCGCCCACGAGCTCGAGATGGGGGTCACGGCCGAGGGCATCGAGACCCCCGCGCAGCTCGACTTCCTCGCGCGCCAGGGCTGTGAACTGGGCCAGGGCTACCTCATCGGCGGGCCCGCCCCGCTGGAGGAGTTGACGGACCTCCCCGCCCACCTCCGAGGGGTACGACTCTGTAAAGCAGACGATCTCGGGAACCCCCCCGGGCGTTCGGGGTCGGACGGGATCGTGCGCCCCTCGCTCCCCCTCCTCGCGGCCCTCGCCGCGCTGCTCCCGCTCGCCTCGGCGGCGGCCTCCGACTCCGGCCGGGTCGAAGTCCCCCTGGCGATGTGGGAGAGCCTTCAGCCTCCGCTCCCCCCGGTGCCGGAGGTCATCGGGCCCTTCGTCGAGGCGCGGCACGTCGTCTTCACGCGGCGGGGCGACGAGGTCGCCGTGGAGGTCCACTGGGAGCTGGACACCGTCGACCCCGGCCGCTTCGAGGGGTGGTTGACGTCCTCGCCGATGCACGTGGAGGAGGTCCTGTGGAACGGCAGTCCGGCCCGCGCCACGTGGGAGACGTCGGGGTTGCTCGTCTCCGAGCGCGTCTCCGGCCCCGTCACGATCACGCTGAAGGGCTCCCTGCCCGACGCGCTGCGCGCCGCCGGGCACTCCCTCTCCTTCCTCCCCGCCGCGACCGGCACCGCCCGGTACGTGGGCGAGGGCACCGCCCGGTTCGACGCCGGGGAGGCGCCGCGGGGACCCGACGGCGCCGCGTGGACCTCCGGGCACCGCCTCGGCTTCCGCGTGCTGCCCTCCATCGAGCGCCGAGAGCGCGACGCCCTCGTGCTCGCCACCGTGGGGCTGGGCCTCAGCCTCGACGACACCGACCTCCACGGCCGGGCGCGGGTCCGCTGGGCGATGCGTCACGGGGAAGCCGACCGCTTCGCCGTGGACGTGCGCGGCCTGGGCGACGACCTGGCGGTGACCGGCGCGAACCTCCGGGCCTGGCGCCTCGAGGGCGACCGCCTCCACGTCGAGCTGCAGGCCCCCACCCGGTCCGCCGCGACCGTCGAGCTCGCCTGGACGTCCCCCCTGCCGCGCGGCCTCGAGGCGACCGTCGCCGTGCCCGAGCTTCGCCCCCGCGGCGTCTTCCGCACCACGACCGCCCTGCAGATCGCCCGGGACGACGACATCGAGGCCGTCCCCGAGCTCGACGGCTGGAGCTCCGCGCCCCTCTCCGCGCTGCCGCGCTGGGCCCGAGACCTCACCGACGGGACCCCCACCGCCGCCTTCGGGACCTCCCGGGCGGGCGCGCGCGGGACCCTCCGACTGCTCCGCTTCGAGCCGGTGGAGGGGCCCCCCGCGGTCGTCGACATCGCCGACGTGGTGGTGGCCGCCACCCAGGAGGGGCGCGCGCTCATCCGCGGCCGCTACGAGGTCCTCAACGACCGCGCCGCCCACCTGGACGTGCTCCTCCCGCCGGGGGGCAGCCCCCTGTCCGTGCGGGTCGACGGCCTCGCGGTCCGCCCCGCCCTGATCGACGGCGGCCTCCGCATCCCGCTGCTCCGCTCCGTGGAGACCGTGGAGGGTCTGATCTCGTTCCCCGTGGAGGTCGCGGTGCTGGTCGACGGCGACGAGGAGTGGACCCGCCGCGAGAAGCGGGGCCTCGAGCTCCCGCGCCTGAGCGTGCCCGTGGCCGTACACCGGACCACCCTCCACCTCCCGCCCGGCTGGAGCGACGACGATCGCGGCACCCCCGACGGTCGCGTGAACGGCTTCTCTCGCGGGGAGGGGGTCGCCTACGGCCTCGGCAAGGGGGGCGCCGTGACTGGGGCCGACCGCGACAAGGTCGACCAGGCCGACGCGCTGTTCCAGTCCGCCGTGGGGGCCTGGAAGGACAACCGCTTCGACGAGGCCCAGGGCTACCTGGACGACCTCGGCGAGATCGGCGCGGAGAACTTCAACACGACGCGGCTGCAGTCGAACCTCGACGCGCTCGCGGTCGTCGACGTGGAGGTCGGCGAAGGCGAAGACGAGCCCGACGACGACGGCCTCGTGATGGACGGCCGCGCGGGCGGCGAGGACGGGATGAGCTACCACCGCGTCCCGGCCGCCGCCCCGAAGGCGCCGCCGGTGGGCGATCAGCGCGTGCTCCGTCGCATCAAGGACCAGGCGATGGCGCGCGCCGAACAGGACCGCCGGACCCTCGAAGAGGCGACGCGTGAGGCCGAGGAGGCCGAGCGCGCGGGCGACTACGAGAAGGCCGAGGAGAAGTACGCGCAGGCGCTGGAGGCGGGCAAGAAGGTCGGCCGACTGGCCCAGACCGAGTCCGTGGACATGGCCGCGCGGGTGCGCGAGGTCGAGGCCCGCGGCCGCTACTCCAAGAAGAAGGCGAAGGCCGCCGCCGACCCCGAGCCCGTCCGTCGGAACCCGGACCTCGCCGTGGTCGACGAGTCCGTCGAGTTCGACTTCGCGACGACCCGCGGACCCGCCCCTGCACGCCTGCGGGCCGTGACCCGCGCCGTCCTCACCCCCGAGGTCGGAGACGTCGTCCTCTACCAGCACCTCCTGCTGCCCGCAGAAGCCCCGATGATCGTGGACGTGCGGGCCCGTCGTTCCCCCCGAAACCGGAGTTCGAGATGACCCGTGCCCTCCGCATCCCCGCGCTCGCCCTGCTCGCCTCGCTGATCGCCGCCCCCGCGGCGGCGGCCGACGAGACGGTGGTGATGAACCTCGACGAGTTCCTGAAGCTCTACGAGCAGACCCGCGACCCGAAGAAGCCCGACCCCGTGGCGCCTCACGAGTACACCGTCTCGTCGGCCCGGTACGACGGCAGCGTGATCCGCGACGCCGACGGCGAGCCCACGTCGGTCGTCTTCGACGCCGTGTTCCACGTGGAAGTCCTCAAGGACGCGGGCTGGGTGAAGATCCCGCTGCTGCCCAAGGACGTCGCCGTGCAGTCCGCCACCATCGGGGGGCGCGAGGCGTCGGTGATGGCCGTGGACCGGAAGCTCGCGCTCGTCACGGACCGCCGCGGCGCCTTCGACGTGAAGGTGCGCTTCGCCGCCCACGTCGTCACCAAGGAGGGGCGGACGTCGTTCCAGTTCACGCCCGCCCACGCCGCCGCGGCGTCCCTTCGGCTCGAGGTCCCGTCGGAAGACTCGCTCGACTTCAGCGTCGCCCAGGCGAAGCTCCAGAGCGACGAGGTCCGCGGCGACCTGCGCGTGGTCGAGGCGTCCATCCCCGGCACCGCCCCGGTGTCCGTGTCCTGGCAGCGCGAGATCCCCGAGACCGTGGCGGAGGAGGCGCGCCTGAACGCCGTCGTGTACACCCTCGTCGGCTTCGGCGACGGACTGCTCACGGCCCGCGCGTCCATCGATTACGCCATCGCCGAGGCGGGCGTCAGTCGGTTCGACGTGCGCCTCCCCGAGGGCACCACCCTGCTCGACGTGGGGGGCGCGGGCATCCGCGACTGGGCCGCGGCCGACGGCATCGCCTCGGTGACGCTCAACTACGCCGCCGAGGGCTCGTACCGCCTCAACCTCGTGCTCGAACAGGTCATCGGCGAGGGCGACGCGGCCGCGGGCGCGCCCCTGGTGCACCCCATCGGCGTGTCCCGCAGCAAGGGCTGGGTGGGCGTCGAGGCGCGCGGGACGCTGGAGGTCGCCGCGGGCGACCATGCGGGCGTGACGCCGGTGGACGTCCGGGCCCTGCCCGCCCGGATCCTCGGCATCACCGACCAGCCTGTGCTGCTCGGCTTCAAGTACCTGGGCGAGGGGGCGAGCCTCCCGCTGCACATCACCGAGCACGACGACGTCGACGTCCTCGTGACCCTGCTCGACACGGCCGACGCGCGCACCATGTTCACCGACGACGGCCGCCGCCTCACCTCGGTCGAGTACTCCGTGCGGAACAACCGCAAGCAGTTCCTGCGGCTGAAGCTGCCCGAGGGGGCCGAGCTGTGGAGCGCGTCCGTGGCGGGCAAGGCCGTGCAGCCCGCGGCCGCCGCCGACGGTCGCGTCCTGCTCCCCCTGGTGCGATCCCAGGCGAGCGGCGGGTCCCTGGCCGCCTTCAGCGTGGGCCTCGTCTACGTCGAGCAGGGCTCTGCGCCGTCGGCGGCGGGCGTCGGCTCGTTCCGCGCGGAGCTGCCCACCGCGGACGTCCCGATCACTCACGTCGGCTGGACCGTCTACGCGCCGTACCGCGCCAAGATCAAGAAGAAGAGCCGCGACGGCTCCCTGCGCGCCGTCGATCACCGCAGCAACCCCTTCCACGGCGCCGCGATCCAGGCGCTCGGCGACGTCGCGCCGAACGAGGCGCAGCAGGTCCAGCGCGGCGGCGGACGTCAGCTCGGCGGCGACGCCATGGGCGAGGGCGCGGTGCCCGTCGCCGTCCACGTCCCCCTGGAGGGCACCCCCGTGCACTTCGAGAAGCTCCTGGCCCTGGGCGAGACCCTGTGGGTCGGGTTCGACTACCGCGGCCTGAAGTAGCAAGATCCTCGGGATGCAGACCGAAGCCGCCATCCTCTGGTTCGACGCCGTCCGCGGCACGGGCGCCGTGCAGACCGACGAGGGGCGTCACTTCCGCTTCTTCGGGGAGCTCCCCTTCACCCCCCGGCCGGGCCGCAAGGTCCAGGTCGAGCTCGACCCGGACGGGGAGACCGTGGCGGAGCAGGTGCGCGTGCGGCCGCTCCCCGACGGGCGGTTCGCGGAGGTGGAGATCGAGGAGGTCACCGTGGAGTACGCGCTGGCCGTGGAGGGCCTGCCGTCGGTCTCGCGACCCCGGGGCGTGGAGCCTCCCCAGCCCGTGAGGACCGAGCCGGTCGCGTCGGCCGGGCGTCGCCGGGGGCCCCGCAACAAGTACCCCCCCAAGAAGCCGGGCGAGGCGTTCCCGCGGGGTCAGTCGGTGCGCCACCCGGTGCACGGGCAGGGCTTCGTGCAGATGTCGACGATGAACATCGCGCGCGTCCAGTTCGGCATCCAGGAGCGTCAGGTCCGGGTCGCGAACCTCACGGCGATGGACTGACCGACTCCGTCGACGTCCTCCGATCCTGGAGGACGAACGCGACGCAGAGCCCGACGAACAGCGCGAGCGCGCCGTAGTTGAAGAACAGGTACTGGGCCACCGCTCCGCCGGGCGCATAGAAGACCGCCCCGAGTAGCAGCAGGCCCCACGTCGCCACCGCTCCGGGGGGCGCGCGGGCGCCGGACACGTGCGTCGGCAGGGCGAACAGCAGCACCCAGACCGACGCGTAGTACCGGCTCGACACCGAGATGAGCCACACGGCGAAGAGCATGAGGAGCATCGCCTCCACGTCCGTGCGCCGCCGCAGGGCCACCAGGAGGAGGGCGAGCCCCGCCGCCATGGCGACGTGCTTGACCGTCTCCCGCGTCCGCTCCTTCTCCGCCGACCGGAGCTTCTGCGCCCGCCAGAATCGGTGCTGCTTCGGCGCGTGACGCACGAGCCGCCCGAGGCCCACCCGACGCGCCCCGCTGGTGGCGTGCAGGCTGCTGTGCTTGCTGATCTTCTCCTGCCAGTCGGGCCAGGTGTCGAGGCCGCGTCCGGTGAAGTGGGAGCCCACGAACAGCACCGCGCAGCCCGCGATGAACACCATCGAGAACGTGCGCCGCAGCGGCAGCGTGGGGCGGCGACGCGCGACGTTCCAGGCCCAGCGGCCCACCACCGGCAGGATGAGCACCCCCGGGAAGACGCGCGTCATCCCCGCGTAGGCCAGCGCCAGCCCCGAGAGCACCGGTCGCTCCTTGCGGTAGGCGGCCACGCCGAGGACCGTCGCCCCGAGCCAGTCGTAGTTGAGGAAGCCCCCGATCACGAGGCGCCCGTTGAGCGGCGAGGTGTGGATCCAGATGGCCGTCAGCGCGCCTGCGCGGAGCCCGAAGGCCCACCACATGGCGAGGATCGCGAGCACGTGTACGGCGAAGTCGGACGTCGTGATGAACCCGTAGGCCGCGCTCCCCAGGGGGACGGCGTTGGCCAGGGTCGTCCCGAAGATCGTCCACGGCGGCGCGGGGTTGAAGCCGTAGTCGAGGGTCCAGCGCCGGGCCCAGTTGTCGTCCTTGGCCCGGGCCCGCAGCCAGCGGGAGTCGCGGCCGAGCTCGTCGAGCCGCTCGGGGGACCAGGCCGAGGCGTCGTACGCCTCCAGGGCGACCTCGCGGGGCTCGATCTTGTAGGTCGTCATCGACCGCGCCTGGCGCGCGTGGCCGAAGTCGGGCACCGCCTCCATGGCCGCGCGCTCGAGGGGCGTGGCCGCGGCCTTGGCCTCCTGGCGTCGCTCGTCCGCCAGCAGGACGGCGGGGTAGAGGTCGTGCCAGCCGACCTCTTCGAGGTACTTCGCGCCCAGGTAGTAGTGGAACTGGTTCCAGGTGCGCACGTGCTCGCCCTGCAGGGCTCTCGGGAGATCGGGGAGCGTGTTCAGCCCGAACGCGGCGACGGCGACGCCCACCAGCAGCCGCGTGTAGAGCGGGTTCTCGCCGCCGCCCTCCTGGAGCTCGGCCACGTAGGCGGCCGTCCACACCAAGGCGGCGATGACCGCCAGGGGCACCGACCAGTGGGTCTTGCCGTCGACCTCGAGCCCCACGGCCGCGCCGATGCCCAGGAGCACGGCGGGGAGCACCAAGGCGGGGACGAGGACGGCCGCGAGGCGAGCCCTCGCGGAGGGATTCTCGTCGGTCACGCGTCCTTGGATTCTTCGGCGAGCCACCGCTCGAGCGTGGCCTGCAGCGTCCGCATGCGCACGGGCTTGGCCAGGTAGTCCGACATGCCCGCCTCGATCCCGCGCCTGCGGGCGTCCTCCCCGGCGTGGCCCGACAGCCCGACGATCGGCACTCCCCCGTACTCGCCGCCCCGGTCGCGAAGTGCCTGCGTCGTCTCGAGGCCGTCCATGTTGGGCATGTCGCAGTCCATGAAGACGAGATCGTAGGCGTTCTCCTCAGCCAACTCCAACGCCGCCCGCCCCCCGTCCGCCGCGTCCACGAGGTAGCCGAGCCGCTCGAGCAGGCCCCCGATGACGCGCCGGTTGGTCTCGTTGTCGTCGACGACGAGGAGGTAGCCGCGGTGGTCGGCGAGCGTCTTGAGGCTGGGGTCGGTGAGGCGGATGGAGCCGGACATGGCGGGGGCGCCCGCGAGGGTGCGGCGGAGGCCGCGGGGGCGGATGGGCCCCGGGAGGAGGTTCGGGCGGTAGGGGACGCTCGTGTCGTCCTGGGCGCCGAGGGGGCCGAGGTGGATGACGCGCACCCCGGTCAGGGACTTGCCGTCCGGGATGGTCTCCACGGCCTCGCCCTCGAGCCCCCAGGCCTCGAGCTGCTCCACGGCGAGGGCGGTCTTCTCCGGCGGTCCGACGACGAGAAAGGGCCCGGGCTCCGTGCCCAGCGGGATCCGGGCGGACTCCAGCGGCACCTCGAAGGAGAAGGTGGAGCCGTCGCCGAGGGTGGACTCGACGCCGATGGTGCCGCCCATGGCCTCCACGAGCCGACGGCAGATGGCGAGGCCCAAGCCCGTCCCGCCGTGGGCGCGCGCCCGGGAGCTGTCGACCTGCTCGAAGGCCTCGAAGACCCGCGCCGCGTCCTCGTCGGACAGGCCCGGGCCGGTGTCCTCCACCTGGATCCGTCCGCGCCCCGCGGCCCACGTCACCCGGACCACCACCCGGCCCTCCCGGGTGAACTTCACGGCGTTGCCCACCAGGTTCACGAGCAGCTGCCGGATCCGGTTCTCGTCGCCGACCAGCGACGCCGGCAGCCCCTCGCCCGCCACCACGCCGAGCGTCACGCCGCGCTCCTCGGCGGCGGCCGCGAACAGCAGCGCGACGCCGTCGAGCATGGCCTCGACGTCGAAGGGCTCGGCCACCAGGTCCAGGTGCCCGGCCTCGAAGCGGGAGAGGTCGAGCACGTCGTTGATCAGCCGCAGCAGCGCCTCTCCGCCGGATCGGATGACCTCCACGTGATCGAGCTGCTCGGGCCGAAGCGGCGTCCCCGCGAGCAGCTCCGCGGTGCCGAGGATCGCCGTCATCGGGGTTCGAATCTCGTGCGACACCGTCGCCAGGAAGTCCGACTTCGCGGCCGAGGCCACGGCCTCCGCCCGGCGGGCCGCTTCGGTGTCGGCCAGCGCCTCCTCGACCTGTCGCCGCATGACCTCCGCGACGCGTCCCCGGGCCCGCACGAGCACGAGCAGCAAGAGCATGGCGCCGGCGAGCAGGCACGCGCCCATGGCGATGCGCTCGATGCGCGACCACTGGGTCGCGAGCGCGATGGAGACGTCCCGGTTGAGGCCGCGCACCCCGATGATCACGTCGTCGATGGCGATGAACAGCTCGGTCCGCGCCTCCGTGCGCCGCGCCGGATCTTCGAGCGCGGCGCGCAGGCCGTCGGTCTTCTCTCGCAGGGTCGCGGTCTCGGTGGCGAGGCCGGGCGCTTGACGCTCCAGCGCGGCGACGGTCGCGTCCAGGGCGTCGAACGCCGGCGGCAGCTCGGGGCTCTCGGGCGGGTTGGTTTGGAGTGTCCGCTGGACCTTGGACAGCGACGAGAGCCAACCCACGCGGGTCTGGAGCTCACGCTGGAGGCGGTCGGACTCGTCGATGACCTGCAGGGTGTAGACGGCGAACAGGATCAGAACGACGCCCGCCGCGAGGTAGCGCAGATCGCTGAACCGGGCCGTGTCGCCGCGTCGTGCCATGTCCTCGCCGTGGAGGGCCCCCGTCCTCGTCGCCCTCCGACGCAATACCCTAGCTGCGCGCGCGTATGCGTGGGCAACGATGGACTCTCGACACACTCCGAGTCTCCCCCCTCAACACCTGGCACTCTGCATCGCGTCGGCGGTCGCCGCCGCCCTCATCGTGAAGTTCCCCCTCCTCGGCCTCCTCGGCACGCTGCTCGTCGGCCCCGTCGTCTACGACGCCCTGACGAACGACGAGCCGATGCGCCTCGCGCCTGCCGAGGAACCCAAGCTGGTCGAGGCCCTCCAGGCCGAGCTGGACCGGGGCGGCCGAGGGAGACGCCCCGAGTCGGTCACCTCGAAGCGCATCCGCCGGGTCGCCGAGGCCTTCGTGAAGACCCGGGCGGTGGTCTTGGCGACGCACGAGCTCTCCCCCCAGCGACGCACCGACATCCTCGCCGCGCTCGTCCGGGCCCGCGCCGAGGTGGAGCGCACCCTGGAGCAGCAGAGAGCGGTGGAGGAGGCCCTGGTGGACGGCGTCCCCTACGACCCGAGCACCCTGGACGCCCTCAGGGACCTGACCAAGCTCGGCGACGCCCGGGCGGTCTGGTTCGAAGACGAGTGCGCGAGGGTGCGGACGTCACTCGCGGCCCTCACGCTCGACGCCTGCGAGAGCGAAGCCCTGGACCAGCTGGCCCGGGCCGCGGAGGAGCTCGAAGCCCATCTCCCGGCGCGAAACGAGATACGCCGAGCGCTCGACGGAAGCGAGCGGGCAAGCCTGCGCTCCGAGGCGGCAAGCCTCTCAGATTTGTCGAGAGGGGTCCTCAGCAGCAGCCCGGGTCGCAGCCGTCGACGGTCGCGCGGTACTCCTGCCCCTTGGACTGCCGAGCATCGCGGCGGGGAGCGCCCGCGCTGAGGCCGGCCCAGCCCGTCGCTGCGGTCGCGACGTGGGCGGGAGGCGAGCAGTCGAAGGGCTTCGCGTCCTCGGCCGGGATCGGCTCCCGGGGCTCGATGAAGACGAACGAATCGGCGTAGGGGCCGCCCTTGAGCAGGTCGAAGGTCTTCTTGCACACGGCCATGCGCTCGCCTCGGGGGTAGGTGTGGCCGTCGTCGTCGAGCGCGGCCTTGAAGGGGCCCCTGTAGACGACCGACTGGTTGTGGTCCCAGCACATGCCCTGCTTGCCCTTGTAGGCGACGACCGTCATGGACCGGAACTCGATGCCCTCCACCGTGCGCCAGGGCTCCTCCTGACGCTCGGCGATGGAGATGCCGTGGAACCCCGCCGCCTCGAAGACGCGCAGGAACTCGCTCTCCTCCCAGGCGCCCGAGATACAGCCGGACCACAGCTCGGGGTCGGTCTTCATGTGCGCGGGCACCACCTCGTCGCTCACGATGTCGGAGATCGCGGCCTTCCCGCCGTTCTTCAGGACCCGGAAGATCTCCGCGATCATCTGCGTCCGGTTCTCCTCGCCGACCAGGTTGAGGACGCAGTTGGACACGACGACGTCCACCGACGCGTCGGGGATCATCGGGTCCGTCTCGAAGCGCTGCTTCCAGGTCTCGAACTCCTGCGCGTCGGCCACGCTCGCCACCGGGTTCGCCCGCAGGTACGCCTCCACGGCGTCGAGGTCGGTGCGGAGGTCCTGGATGTACCCCTTGTGGAAGGTCGTGTTCTTCCAGCCCACGCGGTCCGCGACGGTGTCCTGGTGCCGTCGCGCGAGGGCGAGCATGTCGTCGGTCATGTCGACGCCGTGCACCCGACCCGTCGGGCCGACGATCTGGCTCGCGATGTAGCAGATCTTGCCCCCGCCGCTGCCCAGGTCCACGACCACGTCGCCTTCCTTGCAGTACTTGCTGGGGTCGCCGCAGCCGTAGTCGCGCTCGAGGATCTCCTCGGGCAGGACCTTCAGCCAGCGCGGGTCGTAGTCGATGGGGCAGCACAGCGCCGCCTCGGCTTCCTTGCTGGCGGCGGAGTACCGCTCGCGCACGGCGTCTCCGACGTTGGCGGCGGGGTCGTTGTCGAAGGGCACGTTCACGCGGGGGCTCCGGGATCGAGGACGGACGGGAGCGTACCAACGCTCCATGCCGTTGGATCATCGAGGGCGGCTCGGGTTGCAAAGAGGCGTCGGACCGCGACCAGGTCGGCGGGCGTGTCGACGTCGGGGCCGCTCGTGTCCCCCACGGGCACGACCACGAAGCGCAGGCCCATCGCGAGGGGGCGCAGCTGCTCCAGGCGATGGCGACGCTCGTCGACGGTCGGGGGCGCGGCGGCCCAGCGCTGGAGGGCGGCGTTGCGGTAGCCGTAGACGCCGAGGTGGCGGCGGGCGCCGGGGAGCGGGGCGCGGGAGAACGTCGTGCCCGCCACCTTGACCACGTGGGGGTCGTCCTGGAGGACGGGATCGAGGGGCGTCGAGGCGGTGGCGACGTCCACGGCGGGGTCTCGCAGCCCTTCGGCGACCGCCCGGACGGCCGTCGGATCGATCAGCGGCGCGTCGCCCTGGAGGTTGACGATCCTGAGGTCGGTCGCCCAGCCCGCGGCGACGGCGGCCACCCGGTCCGTGCCCGAGGCGTGCGCGCCGGTGCGGACGACCTCGAAGCCCTGGGCCCGGGCGTGCCCCTCGACTCGATCGTCGTCGACCGCCACGAGGACGCGCTCGGCCCCCGATGCGACCGCCAGGTCGTGCACCCGGGCGAGGAGGGAGCGCCCGCACACGTCGGCCAGGACCTTGCCCGGCAGCCGCGTCGACCCCCACCGCGCGGGAATCACGACGACGAAACCGTCCCCTTGGTGCTCTAGTCCGCGCATGCAGCGCCGCACCCTAGCGTCTTCCTTCGAGCTCGACGGGGTCGGCGTGCACTCGGGGGAGGCCTGCGCCGCTCGCGTGGGGCCGGGGGAGGGGTTCGTCTTCCGGGTCGGCGGGGTGGAGGTGCCGGCGCACGTGGACTGCGTCGTGGACACCACCATGAGCACGACGCTGGGGCGCGGATCGGCGCGCGTCGGCATGGTGGAGCACCTGCTGTCGGCGCTGTGGGGGCTCGGCGTGCGCGGCGCGCGGGTGGACGTCGAGGGGCCCGAGCTGCCCATCCTCGACGGCTCGGCGAAGCCCTGGGCGGAGGCGATCCTGGCCGCGTCGGAGCCCTCCGGAGTGGAGCCGCGGGGGGCGCGCGTGACGGTGGAGCTGTCCGACCGAGGGGGCCTCGCGGCGCTCGGACCCCGGCGGGTGACCTTCGACTTCGACCGCGACGACTACCTCGCCGAGGTGGCCTGGGCCCGCACGTTCGTGCACGCCGCCGACGTCGACCGGCTGCTCGCCGCGGGCATGGGGGCGGGCGCGACGGAGGAGAACACCCTGATCGTCCCGAGGCCGGGGGAGCCCCTCCCCGCGACGCGTGGTCCCTCGGAGCCGTCCCGCCACAAGCTGCTCGACGCGATCGGCGACCTCGCCCTCGCCGGACGCCCTCACGAAGGGACGATCACGCTCGTCGATTCGGGCCACGCCGCCCACGTCGCCCTCGCGCGAGGAGTGGGGCGCTAAGGGCAGCCCCCGAGGCCGTTGCAGGCCTGGATCGTGCCGCTGGGCCACTCGATCTTGGCCACCCAGTACTGGTCGCCGTCGCCGGACATCGTGAAGTTGTACGTCTGGGTGAGGACGCCGTTCAGGTAGATGTTCAGCGTCCCGTCGGTGTCGCCCCAGTTGTCGGTCGTGCTGCCCGTGTAGTCGTGGACCATCACGCGGTACCAGCCGTCGTAGGGCGCGAGCGCGGGGTCGGTGATGTTGATGTTCTCGGGGCCCGTGCCGGGGATGTCGTCGAGGTCCAGGTAGGGGTTGTCGAGCACGTCGTTGGGCACGCCCCAGTCCAGCGCGAGGCCCGCGCAGTTCGCGAAGTAGCAGTCGCCCGTCGTGTTCGGCGAGCCCTGCGCCCCCGTGCCGTCGTTGGCCTCGAGCAGGTGCAGGTCGAAGTCGTCCTGCTGACTCCAGAACAGCTCCACCCGGAAGTTCTCGGGCGGCAGCACCTGGATGGTCTGGGTGCACGTGTCCGACAGGCCCGCGGAGTCCGTCACGGTGAGCGTCCCCACGTACGCCCCTACCAGATCGACGTACGGCGACGTGGTCGGCGTGGCCGTGTTCGCGTTCGCCAGGGTGGTCGTGGAGCCCGCGGGTTGCGACGTGAGGACCCAGCTGTGCTGCAGCGACAGCGTCTGCGCGATGCCGCCCGTGTGAAGCGAGAACGAGTCGAGCTGCACCACCTCGAGGGGGTTGGCGAAGATCGTCGAGCCGCACATGGCGATGGGGAAGCCCGACGGGGGCGCCGCGTCGTCGTCGTCGGCCGCGTCGTCGTCGTCGCCCGGGTCGGGGATGTCCTCGGGATCCGCCACGCCGAAGATCGGGACGCGCAGGGTCGGCTCGTCCGCGTCGTTGCTGGCGATGACGAGGTTGGCCGAGTGCACCCCCTGCGTCTGGGGCGTGTAGGTCAGGGTGACGAAGTCGTACTGCCCCTGGCCCAGCGACGAGCCCGCCGCCTCGCCGGTGTCCACGGTGAAGTGCGTCGCGGGTTCGACGTGGATGGTGCCGACCTCCAGCGTGCCGGGCCCCGCGTTGCCGACGAGCACCTGCTCGGGCTGCGCCGGGACCTCGAGGAGGGTCGTGCCGAAGTCGACGACCTCCGGCTGCGTGTAGATGTCCGGCACCGGCTCGCCCTCGCCCGTGCCCACCACGGGGAAGTACAGGGCGTCGCCCGTGTTCGCGTCGCAGTCCCAGTTGAGCTGGTGCTTGACCACGAGGTGCAGGCCGTCTTCGAGGGGGTTGCCGAGCAGCGGCGTGTAGCCGACGCGCAGGGTCCGGGCGTTCTCCGGGGGCAGCACGCCCGGCGGGAAGGGCGGCGACAGCGAGAGCTCGAGGTGCTGCGCGACCTCCACCTCGTTGACGGCGTCGCCGGCCTCGTCGAACGACACCACGGCGAGGCTCACCTCGCAGATCTCGAGGGAGCCCTGCCCGACGTTCGCGACCACCACGTCGATCGCCTTGAACTCGCCTGTGGTCACTCGACCCAGCTGCAGGACCGCGCGCGAGTAGTCGGGGTCCCACCCGTCCGCCGACGACCAGGTGATGCGGAACTCCGGCTCCAAGGCCTGCAGGACCTCCTCGCTGCAGCCCAGCGGCAGGAGCAGCGCGACGGCGAGGGCGAAGGAGAGGTGGGACCGCATCGCGCGCACGATAGCCAGAGCTCGAGACGGAAAGTCTCGGTTTCGCTCCCTACTCGGCGAGTAGACGCCGAAAGCGAGACTTTTCGTCCACCGTCATCCCAGGTGCTTGGCCACCTCGTCGCGGATCGCGGCGGCGAGGTCGTCGGCGGGGGGGGACTCGGCGGCCGCGGACAGCGCGCCGGGGGAGCCGTAGACGACGCCGCACGCGCCCTCTGAGCGGCCTCCGGACCAGGCGTCCGCGGCGGGGGGCGGACCGGCGGGGGTCCAGGCCGGGGTGCCCTCGGGATCGGGGCCCGTCACCACGATCGGCGGCGCCTCGACCGCCTGCGCCTCATCCAGACCCGCCCGCGCGGCGGCGGCCCCGAGCGTCGCGGCGGCCCCTCGACGCTTGCCGAGCAGCGTGCCGAGGACGTCCTCCGGCAGGGGCTTCACGCCGCCGTGGGGGATCGCGAGGGTGTGGACGCGCGCGAGGTGCTCTACGAGCTCCATGCGCAGCATCGCCTGCTCCATGTCGCGCCCGACGGTGATGACCCCGTGGCGACAGAGGAGGATCGCGTCGTAGCGGTCGATCAGCTCCTCCACGACCGCGGAGCCCGCGGCCCCGAACGGCAGCGCGAAGCGGCTGAGGGGGATCTTCGCGCCGATCGAGACGATCGCCTCGGGCAGGAAGACGTCGATGGCCCGGCCCGCGCAGGCCATGGCGGTGGCGTAGGGCGGGTGCGCGTGGACGATGGCGTGCACGTCGTCCCGGACGCGGTAGGCGCCGAGGTGCAGCGCGAACTCCGAGGGCGGGCGGGTGTCGCCCTCGACCGGCTCCCCGGCCGCGTCCGTGACGGCGAGGTTGCCCTCGGTGGCGTCGGCCTTGGAGGTGGCGGTGGGGGTCACCAGGAACGTGTCGCTCCAGCGCGCGGAGACGTTGCCGTCGTGGTTCGCGACCCACCCCCGCGCGTGCAGGGCGTGGGACGCGGCGACGATCTCGGCGGCGAGGCGGGCGCGACTCATGGGCTCGGAACCCTATCACCGGACGGCCGGGAGCCGCCCAGGCCGTCCAGTCCGCGGCGGGCTTCGTCGCGCAGCCACGCGTCGGGGGACTCGTCCACCACGCGCTGGTACATCGAGCGGGCGTCGTCGAGGGCGCCTCGGTTGCGGGCCGCGCGGGCGAGGGCGAGGGTGGCCTGCAGGCGCTCGGAGGGGTCCAGCGTCGTGTCCGCGGCGACCTCGGTCCACAGCGGCATCGCGGCGTCCACGTCTCCCGCCTTCTCGAAGTGCGCGGCTCGCTCCACCTTCGCGAGGGCCGCGAGCGAGCGGTCCGGGCCCTGCATCGCCGCCTCCAGATCTTCGGCGCTGCCGAGGCGCCCCAGCTCGAGCGCGGCGGCCTGCACCCCCACCTCGGGGACGTCGCCGTCGCGCACGGAGCGCAGGATGACGAGCGCGTCGTCCACCCGGCCGGCCTCCACGAGGAGGTCGGCGGCGGCGGGCAGCTCGGAGACCAGGAAGCGGGGGCTGCGGCAGCTGGCGAAGACGGCGGTGAACAGCCCGGCCGCGGACGCCGCGTTGCCCGACTCGAGGCGGCCTCGCGCCATGGACATCTGGGCCAGGCACGTGTCGCCGGCCTCGCCGGTGGTCATGGCCGACAGCGGGGTGTTGTTGAGGAGCTCGTCGGCCTGCTCCTCGTGCCCGAGGGCGACCATGGCCGCGACCTGGCCCTCCACGGCGGCGTGCTTGATCGACGGATCGTCGGCCGCCGCGACGGACTCGGCCACCCGCTGGAAGGTCTGCAGCGCGTCGTCGTGCCGCTCGGCCGCGGCCAGCGCCTGGGCGAGGTAGAGGAGCAGGTGCGTGTAGGCCTCGGGCTGCTGGTCCTCGAGGCCCGCGTCCCGCGCCTCCGAGAGCATCGCCTGCAGCTCCGCCGGGGAGCCCGCGCCCATCTCCATCAGGAGCTCGCTGCGCTCGATGGCGATGGCGCCGCGCATGCGGTGCTGCTTGGGCAGGGCGTCGAGGGCCGCGTCCATCAGGGGGAGGGCCCCCTCGAGGTCGCCCCGGCGCCGCATGAGCGTGGCCTGTCCGAAGTGGGCGGCGGCCGTCATGCCCGCGTCCACGTGCGCGCTCGCGACCGTTCGGTAGAGGTCCACGGCGTCTCCGAAGAGGCCGCGCTTGTCCGCGATCCCGGCTTGGGCCAGCTGGGCGCGCGCGCGGAACACCGAGTTGTCGGGGAACTCGTCGTGGATGCGCTGCAGCGCGGCCCCCGCGCCCTCCCAGTCGCCTGCTTGCTGGAGGCGCCCCGCGATGTCCTCGCGCAGCTGCACTCGGTGCTCGTCCACCGTGCAGCGGTCCTCGGCGTGGCGGAGCAGGTCCAGCGCCGCCTCGGTGTCGCCGGCCTCCCAGTACAGCCCCGCGAGCTCGCGCGTGGCGGGGAGGATCTTGTCGGGCTCGTCGGCGAACTTCTCCTGGATGAGCAGGTACCGCCCGAACGCGCGGTCGCGCTCCCCGTTCCGCATGAAGAGGCGCGCGAGCCCGAGGTCGCCCTGCAGCGCGATGCGCGGGACGTCCGAGTCGGCGAGGGTGACGAGGCTCCGCTCGAGCGTCGCGGCGTCGGGCTCGGCGGTGAGGAGGCGGGCTCGCTCGTCGCGCGCCCGGGCGACCACGAGCTGGAGGTCCGGGAACGCCTCGACGACCTCGTCGTAGGCGGCGAGCGCGGTGGCGAGGTTGCCGAGCCGACCGAAGATCGCGGCGCGCCCGAGGGCGAGCTCGGCGCGGTCGACCATGGCGACGCTGTCCGGGATGTCCTCGAGGAGCTGCAGGGCGCGGCCCGGGTCGCCGAGCTGTTCGTATCGCGCGGCCGCCATCAGCCGCAGCTTCGGGGTCCCCGAGGGGTAGGCCGCGAAGTAGGTGACGACGGGGAGCAGCGCCTCGGCCGCCCGCTGGGCATCGCCGCGCGCCTCGAGCGTCGCCGACAGGATCAGGTTGCCGACGGCGACCTCCCGGGGGGACGCGCCCGCCTGGTCGAGCTCCCGCGAGAAGGCCACGGCGGCGTCGTAGCGCTCGGCCTTCACGAGGAGCTCCCCGAGGGCGAGCAGGGGGGTGAGGTCGGGCTCGAGCTCGCTCGCCTGGGCCAGGTCGACCGCCTCGCGGAGAGAGGCCTCAGCCGCCTTGAATTGACCCGCGGCCGAGAGAAGCGACCCCATGCTCATGAGCGTCTCCTTGCGGGCGTCGGGCTCATCGCGGAGCTTCCGCTCGAGGGCGTGGTAGCGCTGCACGTCCTCGTCCGCCATCTCCTCGAGCTCGACCTCCGGGGCGCCGCCGAGGGCGGGGTCGGCGGTGGAGCGCAACTGCAGGGCGACGTACACGCCCCCCGCGACGATCGCGACGAGCAGCCCGATCCGCAGGCCGGGGACGCGGTTCAGCGCGCGCAGACCGCGTCGCAGGAGGGGGAGCGGGGCGCGGGCGCCGCCCGCTCGGAGGTCGTCGACCACCTCCTCCTCGAGGCCGGCGCAGCGGACGAAGCGAGCACCCGCGCCGCGCACGCCGCGGAAGACGATGCGGCCCCGGAAGGCCACCGACTCGAAGAGCGCGTCCTCGATGCAGGCGTCCGGCAGGCGCAGATCCGCCGCGTCGGCGAACCGGACGACGGCCCCGCGGAGGTCCACGTCCTTGCCGCGCAGGCCGCTGATCGTGCAGTCCAGCATGGCCACGCCGCGGGCGTTCAGTCCGTCGGCGACCACGTCGTCGAAGGTGGAGTCGCGGAACTTCGTCTGCTCGAGGACGGCCTCGGCCAGGGACACGTCCGAGAGGGTGCAGCCGGAGAAGGAGCTGCCGGTCAGATCCACGCGCGACCAGGAGCCGCCGACCGCGCGCGCGTCCCGCCACTGGGTGTCCCGGGCGGTGGCGCCGTCGAGCTTCGCGCCGTCCAGGACGACGTCCTCCAGATCGGCCCCGTCGAGGCAGGCGTCGGTGAGGTCCGCGTCCTGCAGGATGGTCTTGGAGAGCCCCGCCCCGTCGAGCCGCACGCCCCGCATCGACGCGCCCACCAGGCTCGTGCCCTCGAGGCCCGCGTCACGCAGATCCGCGCCGTCCAGGTTCGCGCCGTCGAGGGTCGCCGCGCCGAGCATCCGACCCCTCAGATCCTGTCCGCGCAGGTCTGCGCCTGCGAGGCCGATCCCGACCATGCGGCCGGTGTTGACGTCGTCGAAGGAGAGAGGCTCGTCGGTCACGGACAAGGCCACGGCAATGTATCACCGGTCCGACGGGGTTGACCGACCCCCCTCCTTGGCCGACTCTTCTTCCATGCAGCAGGCTCCTTCCCGCGCTCCCTTCTTCGTCGCCGTCACCCTCCTCCTCGCGGGCTGTCCGCCCGCCGACGAAGGCACGGCGAAGGCCCAGGCCCCCCAGATCGTCGTCCAGCAGTCGGAGGCGGGGGCTCCCGCCGCGGTCACGGGAGCGACGGCCCCCCCGGGCGCCTCGAAGGCTGCCTACGCGGGCGCCAACTGGCAGAACCAGGGCAAGCAGACGGACGAGCCGTTCGAGGTGCAGCAGCTCCTCCGCGAGCACGACCCCCAGCTGATCGACGACCCCAACGACCAGAAGGGCGACGCGGGCTGGACGGACCTCATCAGCGCGTTCGCCGTCATCGACGCCCGCTACCTGTACGCCCGGGTGGTGCCGCGCGAGCCCATGGCCCGCGAGAAGACGGCCGAGCTGCGCTTCTGGCTCGAGCAGGGGCCGGAGAACATGGCCACCGTCGAGGTGAAGATCGGCACGCGCGAGAAGCCCTGCGAGATCAGCGACGTGAAGAACCCCGAGAAGCAGTCGGTGGTCCCCGAGTGCTTCTGGCTCGGCAACGCCATCGACATCCGCATCCCCCGGGACGCCGTCCCCCCCAACATCGACATGCGCAGCGCGTTCCACGTGAGCGGCTTCCAGACGTGCTGCGTGGACGAGGCGCGGACGCAGGAGTTCGACGTGATCGACGCGGCCCAGGAGGTCTGGCGCATCCCCGGCCTGGGCGACGAGCTCGAGGTGAAGGACGGGCAGAAGTTCGTGCCCGGCAACGAAGAGTCGGACGGCAAGCCGAACGTCCCCTAGCTTCTCAACCACCTCACGAAGTCGGCGAGCCCGTCTTCGAACGACAGCGACGGCCCGTACCCGAGGTCCTCGCGGCTGCGCGTGAGGTCCGCCCAAGTGCGCTTCACGTCTCCGCGGGGCACGTCCTGCCGGTCGATCACGGCGGTCTTCCCGAGGGCCTGCTCCACCGCCGCGATCATCGCGTCGAGGCGCACGGCGCGATCCGAGCCGAGGTTGTAGACGGCGTGGTTCAGGGTGCCCGCGAGCAGCCCGTCGGTGGCCGCGAGGACTCCGGCCACCACGTCGCGGATGTGGGTGTAGTCGCGCGCCATGGAGCCGTCGCCGAACACCGGGATCGCCTCGCCGTCCTCGATCCTTCGGGCGAAGAGGTGGATCGCCAGGTCCGGCCGCTGACGGGGTCCGTACACGGTGAAGAAGCGCAGGGCGACGGACGGGACGCGGTCGCGGTAGGCGTCCAGCAGGGCCTCGCAGTCGACCTTCGTGCGGGCGTACGGCGACCGCGGGTCGGGCGCGCAGTCCTCGCGGTAGGGGACGGTGTTGGCGTCGCCGTAGACGGACGAGCTGGACGCGAAGACCAGGGGCGTCCCCTCCCGGGCGCAGAACTCGAGGACCTTGCGCGTGCCCTCGACGTTGGTGCGACGGTAGAGGTCGGGGGCCACGAACGAGGGACGCACCCCCGCCCGGGCGGCGATGTGCAGGACGGCGGCGCACCCGCCGGGGAGGTCGTCCCACACGTCGGTCGCGATGTCGGCGTCCACGACCTTCACGGCGTCGGAGCCGCCCGTGGCGTCGCGCAGGTTTCGCCGCTTCACCGCGGGGTCGTAGTAGTCGTTGAAGTCGTCGACGACGGTGACGGATGCGGAGCGCGCGAGCAGCGCTTCGAGCAGGTGGCTGCCGATGAAGCCGGCTCCGCCGGTGAGCAGGAAGTGGTCGCTCAACGAGGGTCCGTCAGGAGGTGTGGATGTCGTCGACGATGCCGAGGATGACGGCGTGGAACGGGTCCTCCGCCGAGCCGAGCACCTGTCGGGCCGCGTTGCCCTCGCGCGCGACGACCACGAGGTCCCCTTCGCCGGCCTGCACGCTGTCCACCGCCAGGAACGCGGTGCCGCGCCGGGTCACGCCGTCCGCCCTGACGGGCTGACACGTGAGGACGGTCTTGCCCACGTAGACGGGGTGCTTGACCGTGCTGACGGCGTTGCCGGTGACGCGGCACAGAATCAAGCCTGACCTCCCCCCGCGGGGAGCGGTCGAGAGTCCACCTGGTCGATGATGGTGACGATGGCGGCGTCCACGGGGACGAAGGTCTCCACGAGCGCAAGCGCCGCCTCGCGACCGCCGACCCAGGAGACGACGTCCCCGATCCCGGCCTGACCCACGTCCGCGATGACGAACGGGCCGCCCACGACCTGGAGGGCGTCGTCCAGCGGCTCGGCGAGCAGCAGCTTGACGCCTTCGAGGCCTTCGTAGCAGCGGGTCGCGACGACCGTGCCTATCACTCGTGCCAGCTCCATGTCCGAATTCACGATAGCAGCGCAGGACCCGGGATCGGGACCGCCCGTGCGCATCGACGCGCCGAGGCGCTACCTTGTCCTCGCCCCCCGGAGATCCGATGTCGCCCCGCACCCTGTTCGTCGTCCTGTTCGCCACCCTCCTCGCCTCTCCCGCGTTCGCCGGAGACGCCTCGAAGTACGCGGGCACGTGGACGTTCGACGAGTCCGCCGGGGACCGGGCCGCGGCCGATGCCGCCGTCGAATCGTTGGCGTCGGAGTACGCGGCGATCATCCGGGGGCTCGTGCGCGGCAGGCTCCAGTCGGCGGTGAAGATCTCCGAGACGCTGACGCTCGCGCCCGGCGACGACTCGATGACCATCACGTCGCAGTTCTCGAAGTGGACGAGCGACCTCTCGGGGACCGAGGTCGCGGTGGTGAACCCCGAAGGCGAGACCGTCCTCCTCAAGCGCTGGCTGGACGGGGGCGTCCTCCACGCCGTGGGCTCGCGCGGGTCGTCGGAGCAGGGGTTCGTCTTCCGACTGGAGGACGGCGGGAAGACGCTGATCCTCGAGGTCGAGACGCGGAACCCGCGGCTCAAGCGTCCGCTGGCCTACTCGCTCACGTACCGGAAGTCGGACTGATCAGGACACGCAGGCGTCGCGAGGCGGACTGAGCGCCGAGCGCCACGACCTCGCCGGACGGCAGCACGACCCGCACCTCCGCGTCGTCTGCGCTGCCCAACCCGAAGTGGGCCACGGGCTCGCGCGCCGAGTGCACCCCGGTGCTCCCCACCCCGAGCCGCCGCCGCTGCACGACGCCCCCGGCCTCGATCTCCACGACGGCGCCGAGCCCCTCGGGGCTGCTCGGCCACGCCACGCCGACCTCCAACCACCGGCCGTCGGGGCAGGGCGCCTTCTGGATCGAGGGGGCGCCGATGAGGGCCGTCGCGACGATCTCGAGGCTCCCGTCGCCGTCCAGGTCCACGGGCACGACGGTGCGCCCGGTGGCGTGCCCCTCGAACCCGAGGCGGTCCCCGCGGTCGACGAACCCGTCCCCATCCCACTCCCACAGGTCGTCGCGGTTGGCGTCGGGGCGGTCGTACTCCTTCCACCCCCAGCTCACGAGCAGGTCCAGGTCACGGTCGTGGTCGACGTCGGCGAGCTCCATCGCCCAGGACGCCAGGGCCTCGATGGCGCGCGGTTGCAGGCCCCAGGCGGTGGTGACGTCCACGGCGGGGCCGACCGGGCGCGTGCTCAGGAGGACGAAGTTCGCGGTGTCGGAGACGCCGACCTCGTCCCATCCGTCGCCGTCGACGTCGCCGATGGCGAGGCCCATGCTGTTGATCCCCACGTCCAGGCCGAGCTCCTCGCCGGCCTCGCGGAAGGTGGGCGCGTCGTCCGTCCCCTCCCTCAAGAACAGGACGTTGGGCACGATCTCCGCCCCGTGGTCGTTGGCGACGTAGTGGTCCAGGTCGCCGTCCTGGTCGACGTCGAGCCAGCCGGAGGCGAACGCTTGACCCGAACGGCCGGCCGCCGCGCCGAGCTGCACGGACACGTCGCGGAAGCGCAGGTCACCCTCGCCGCGCAGGAGGACGTCCGGGGCGGGCTGCGACTGCTCCGCGGGCAGCGGGTCGGAGTCCCGTACGGCGACATAGACGTCGAGGAGCCCGTCGCGGTTGTAGTCGGCCCAGGCGGCGTTCATGGGGCGCCGGCGCGGGTTCGTCACCCGGTGGATGGGGTCGCGCTCGGTGAATGTGCAGTCGCCCTCGTTGTGGAACAGGCGCACGGCGGTCGCGTCGAGCAGGACGACCTCCCGCAGGCCGTCGTCGTCGAGGTCCACGGCGGACACGGCGTACGTCCGGTCGCCGTCTTCCAGGCCGGTGTTCTCGCAGCGGACGAACCCGCCGTCGCCGTCGTTGCGATACACGGCGTTGCGGCCCCAGACGGCGGTGAAGACGAGATCCGGGAGGGCGTCGCCGGTGACGTCGACGGCGGCCACCCCGCCGCCCATCACGTGGTCGAAGTCGGTCTCGAGGGGGTCCTCGGGGGGGGGCGCCTCGAAGTCGATCCCGAGCGACGCGGCGACCTCCACGTAGGAGCCGTCGCCGCGCTCGGCGCAGGTCGTGACGGGCAGCTCGGTGACGACGAACTCGTAGGGAGAGGGGACGTCGGGCTCGGTCGGACAGGCCACGAGCAGGAGCGCGACGCCGAGGGTCGAGACCCGCTGGCGCGGGGAGAGCATTGAACTAGGGTATCCGCATGTTCTTCACCCGCCGCAAGACGCAGATGGTTTCCCGGGACGACGCCCTCACTGGTCGCGCGTCCCGCATGCCGGTCCCGGCCCGGCACTTCGTCCACGGGAGTCCGCTCGACGACGACTTCCCCGGCATGGAGTTCGCGATGTTCGGGATGGGCTGCTTCTGGGGCGCGGAGCGCAAGTTCTGGCAGGCCGGCGACGGGGTGGTGAGCACCAGCGTCGGGTACGCGGCGGGCTTCACGCCCAACCCGACGTACCAGGAGGTCTGCTCCGGCCGGACGGGCCACAACGAGGTCGTCCGCGTGGTCTTCGACCCCTTGAAGGTCAGCTACGAGCAGATCCTCAAGGTCTTCTGGGAGAACCACGACCCGACGCAGGGCATGCGCCAAGGCAACGACGTCGGCACCCAGTACCGCTCCGGGATCTATGCGTATACGGCGGAGCAGAAGGCGGCCGCCGAGGCCTCGAAGGCAGCCTTTCAGGCCGGGCTGAAGGGCGCCGGCTACGGGATGATCACGACGGAGATCATCGACGCACCGGAGTACTACTTCGCGGAGGACTACCACCAGCAGTACCTGGCGAAGAACCCGGGGGGGTACTGCGGGTTGGGGGGAACCGGAGTGATTTGCCCTACTTCGCCGCTTTCGTCTGACTAGAACATTTCGGCCTAAGTAGACACAAAAATGTGCCCGGATCCGCCCCATTTGGGGCAGGATTTGTGTCTACTTTTCTGGAGGTGTTCATGGCCGCGAAGACCCCGGATCCGGTCCCGCTGAAGGTCGGCCGCAAGGCCCTGGCGATCGCTTACCCGCTGAACGCGCCGGGGAAGCGGCACGACGTCTGGTCGTGGCGGATACGCTTCAAGGACCCGACCACGGGGGCGTGGCGGTTCCGGGCGCTGGGGCGGCACGCGGTCGAGGATGTGTCCGAGGCGCTGGTGACGGCGTACCGGGGGATCGACCCGGCGGCGATCGCGGAGGACGGCAGCCACGTCAAGACGGTGGAGGACCTGGTCCGGGCCTGGTTCTGGGCGCAGGAGCAGCGCGGCCCCGACGGGGAGATGCGCGCCGAGCACCAGATCGCCGAGCGCACGCTGTCGATGTACCGGACGGCGTCGCGGCAGCTGATCCAGGCGGGCGGGCGGATCAAGCTGCGCGCGATGGGCACGGCCGAGCTCACGGCGCTGCGGGACAAGCTGGCCGAGACCTACGCGGTGCGGACGGTGAACCTGGCGATGAAGTGCCTGCGGCAGGCGGCGCTGTGGGGGATCGAGCGGAAGGTGGAGATCCCGCCGCTGAACTGGCGGAGCCTGCGGATCAAGCCGCGGGAGTACACGAACCGGCACCGCACGCCGACGCACGCCGAGGTGGAGCAGTTGCACGGCGTGTTGCGGCGGTGCGGGCTTAGGCTGGCGCTGTTCATCGCCTGGAAGACGGGGGGGCGGATCGGCGAGGTCTGCGCACTGACTTGGGCGGACCTGTACGAGGACGAGGACGGCGCCTGGGTGACGCTGTCGGGCAAGACGGGCGAGCGGCGGTTCCCGCTGGCGGCGGCGGACCTGGCGGAGATCCGTTCGGTGATGCCGAAGTACGCGCGGGAGACGGACCGGCTGTTCTCGGTGCACCTGCACAAGAACGGGTCGGCGTCGTTGGTGGTGGCGTGCGAGGGGCGGGGGATTGAGCCGTTCACGTTCCACGCGTTGCGGCGGCTGATGACGGACACCTGCCAGCGGCGGGGCGTCGACGTCGGGACCTACGCGGCGCTGATGGGGCACACCGCTGAGGAAGCGCTGCGGCACTACCGGCAGCCGACGGTCGATGATCTGCGGGGGGCGTTGATCAAGATCCGGCGGCGGCAGGCGGGGCCGGGGATCCTGGCGTGGTTGGAGAGGGCGGGGATGACGGAGGAGGAGGCGGTGGAGCGGTTGGAGGGGGCGGTGAATGCACCTGATTCCGGTGCACACTCATCGGCGCGGCCGAGGCTACGGCTGGTGTCATCCCCCTCGGAGACGTAGGAGAGCGACGTGGACCTCGACCGCCAAACCATCGAATCGATCGGCGGCGAATGGCCCTCGATTCGGATCGAGGGCGGCGAGCTTTGGCAGGCGCCGGAACGGCAGGAGCGCCTCGCCGACGAACTCGGCCGACTCCTGGCCCACGGCATCAGCCTCGGGTTCGACATCTCCGCGCTCCGACTGGTCAGCGTCACCCCGGACCTGGAGGGGCAAGCACGCCTCCTCGAGGTGGCGGATCTCGATGACGAGTCGCCAACCAAGGCGGTGGTCTGGGCAGGCGAGGCAGAGAAGCCGGCCGGCGTCCTGCTCATCGACGAGGCGATGGCGTTCGGGCTCACCGAGGCCAACGACAGCGCCCGGTCCACGGTCGCGGTCGGGATCGCCATCGTGCATCGCGAGTTGCTCGCGCTACCGGTCGGGGGGCACCCCGCCGCGCCATTCCCCGACTGCCTCGCTGTGCGGGAGCTGCTTGCCTACCGCGCATGGGCGGGTCACCTCGCGGGTGCGCTGTCGGGCATTGGCATCGATGCTCCGGCCATGCAGGGCACGTCGGCCTACATCGCGGAGGTCGTGGGGAAGGAGTCTGCGGGGGCGGCGCTGGCGGTCGATAGCTACCGGGAGGACGGCGAACTCGACCCGATGTGGATTCGTGTCATCGAGGCAGCAGGGCCGATTCTGTACCGCCTCGGTCTGTGGACCGGCCTGCTCGCCACCGCGCCCGAAAAGGCCGAGCCAGAGGGGGGTTGGAAGGCTCCGCTCGATGCGCTGGATTCGGAGTGGATCGACCTCGGCGCCGACCTCTTCGACGTTCTGAGGGGCGTTCCGATTGACGCAGACCCGCGTCAGACCGGTGAACTCGCTCGACTGGATGACTTCGTCGACCGCTGCCTCGCTCTCCTGGAGGTTGCCGCTTGGCCTGCCGAGGGCGGAGCGCAGATTCAGGTCTTCCCACCGAACGCGCCGGTTGAGGCCAGGGTCGGCTCCGCCCGCGGGACTCGGCGACTTCGCGAGCATGGGCCGCAAGTCCATCCTCAGGTGTCGACGGCGCTGGTCTATCTGGACTGGAACGTGGTGAACCACCTGTTCCGCGGCCACGCCCCGGGCCACGAAGAGACCTACGCGGTCCTCCGAGCTCGCCTGGACGATGCACAGGCAGTCGGTGATGTCGTGGTCCCGTACTCGATCGTCCATGTCCTCGAAGGCATGCGCTGGAAGGACGCCGACGAGCAGCCTCGGCTCCTGGCGTTCCTGGAGCAGTTGTCGCGGAGCGTGTACCTCGTCCTGAACGGTGACGAACGGCGCCCCGCGCTCGGACCTCGCGGGGTCCAGGAGGTCGTCGGTGACACCAAGGATCTCCTGGGCGTCGACTTCTCCGAGGGGAGCATGAAGGCGGTGGGGATTCTCCTCCGCCTCGGCGTCGAGCTCACCGAGGAGTGCATGGTGGTCGGCGGGCTGGATGATCCGGACACCGTCTTGACCGCTGGAACTGAGCTTTCTGGAGCGCGACGTCGAGAGATCGACGCGCTCGTGCGCGGCTTCGCGGACACGATTCGTGAGGTCGAGGCGGCGGTTCAGTCGGGAGCCACGGACCTCGACCAGCGGTTCGGAAGGCCAATCACCATCGCGGAATCACTCGGTCGCTACGCCGAGGTGATGGGCCAGCTCGGGGGCTTCCAGCGGAAGGCCTCGGATGCGGTGTTCGGCGGAAAGGCCGGGGCCGCTCCGACGCACCTGAACCCTCTGGACCTTCCCCACGCGATCGAGCGCATTGACGAGGCTCTCAGGGCCTTCGGGGTCGATGAGGGCTTCGAAGAGCAGTGGGCTGGCGCCCTCGCCTCGAACCCCGACCTCGCGCAGTCGCCGGTGGCCGGGCTGAACGCGATGCTCGGTGGGTGGGGAATCCACCGGGACAAGACGAAGGTGAGTGCGGCGAGTTCGTTGGCCGATGGCGCCCACCTTGAGTTCGCGCGCCACTGCGACGTCTTCGTCGTTGACGACAAGCCGTTTCGGGAGCGGACGAAGAAGAACTTCGAACGTCTGGCCGTTGAGTGCTTGGTCCTGTCGCCGGCGGAGGCCGTGGAGTGGCTCGTCGAGTCGCGTCAGTCCGCGGCAGGAACGAGCCAGTCCTCCCACGAGACCGGCGGATTCTGAAGATCCGCCGCCCGCTGCAACCCCTCGTCGTTTGTGACGAGGACCAGCTGCCAGACCTGCGCGGTCGCGAGGATCAGGATGTCGACATCCTTGGGCGCGTGGCCGGCGCGCTTCACCGCCGCCCAGGTGTCGACCGCCTGATCGACGATGCGGTCATCCAGACGCAGGACTCTCGACTGTCGACACAGGCCTGCGAAGTCACGGAGCCGCTTATCGTGCCCCTTGGCCTTCAGGCCGCGCTCGATCTCCCAGCGGGTCAGCGCGGAGAAGTAGATCTCCTCAAGGTCGTTGACGCGGTCGTGCGCGCCCTTGAGCGAGAGGGTCTTCGTGCCATCGGGGCGTCGCCTGGCTGCCGCCGGATAGGTCAGCCACGCCGAGACGATGTTGGTGTCGAGCAGATGGGTCACAGCGCCGGGGCGCGCCGCGCCTCGGACCTGGCCGTCGACTCCTCGATTTCGGCGAGTTCAGCGTCGTCGAGGCCCGTGAGGACGCGCGACGCCCATCGTTGGCGCCACTCCCGGCGGCTGAAGCCGGGGATGCTGATCGACGGGACCGGCACGCCGTGGCGGCGGAGGTCGTCGACGATCGCCCATCCAGCGCTCCAAGCGAGCTCGCACCACTGCGAGAGGAGCGGCGGGAGCTCCGCATCGGCCGACCGGACCGCGCCAAGCGCGGAGCCCAGGAGCGCTACTAGGCGGAGGTAGTCGCCACCAGGGCCATCCAGCTCTGTTCTGATCTCGTCCCGGGACGGCTCGTCGGTGGGGCGCGACGGGGGGCTGGTGGAGAAGGCGACCGCGGTGAGCAGCGGGACGATGACCCGGGCGATCTCGTACGCCTCGCGGAGTTGATCCGCTGCGGTTGGGTCAACGGAGTCGAGTCGCGCGGCGATGGCCGAATGGGTTTCAGCGCTCCGTTCGGCGAGGGCATCGGCGATGAGGCCGGAGAGCTCGGGGAACTGGCCGAGATCGAGCATCGCCATGCCGATCCGGACGTTGATCATCGCGAACTCGACCATGAGTTCAGGCAACCGGGCGTTCAGCTCCTCAGCATCCTCGATAGCTGCCAGCGGGTCGGTGAACTGTGTCTCCAGATGTCGTGGAGCCCAGGCAAGGCTTGCCCGGTGCCTTGCAGGGAGGCGCGAGATGAGTTGATCGATCGACCCGGGGGAGACCTCGGGGATCGGTGCTAGGGCGAGGTTGCTCACCCTTTGAAACTAGTGCGTTTGCGGCGATGCCACAACGGCCAGGATGGGCGCAGCCCCCGACAAGTTCGGCGATAACGGCAACTTCATCGCCGGCCGCGCCACCTGCGCGTCCCGCCCCTCCGGGCCAGCCGACTCGGAGACCTAGCCTCGCGCTCGTGCCGCGAGGTCGCCGATGAGGGCTCAGGACTGCGCGGCTAGAGGTCTCTCAGCCGCGCCCTCTGTCCGCGCTTCAAGGTCGGTGGCGGAACAGCCGTACGTCCTGCGCACATGGGCTTTCCAACCGCGCCATGCAGCCTCGGCCGCGGCCTGGCCGACGTGGCCGTTGTGGTAGCGGCTGTTCAGCCGGAGACGCCCGAAGAAGTCCCTGGCATCGACGCGCCCGTAGCGGTCCAGGTGTTCGAGCGAGTTCGAGATCGCATCCGCGATGGCGTACTCGCGGCCCTCGATGCTGTCGGCGCGGCCGTAGGTTCGAGCCTCGTGTACGACCGTCGCGTTGAAGACGTTTCCTTTCGGCCAGCACTTGACCAGCAGGGTGTCGGGCAGTTCTCGACGAGGCCGGGAGGCCCGGTCACGCAGTGCCTGTTCACGCTCCTCCTGCTCAGCGGCCCGCCATCGGGCTTCAGCCGCCGCCTGTAGCTCACGCTGCGCCGGCGTTCGCAGCGGCGACCACGGACCCTCGGTGGGAAGCCCGAGGCGTTCCAGCTCCTTGATCGTCTCCAGCTTCGCTTCGAGGGCCGCGACCGTCTGCGAGCGAGCCGACCAGCGGTAAACGATGACCCCGGGCGTGTCCTGGACCACGACGGTCCTCTCCCGCCCGCTACCGGAGAGTTCGGCCTGGAAGGACGCCATCTTGTTGAGCTCGGCGACCAGAGTCTTGAGCTGCTTCGCCATCTCCGCCTCCCTGGTCCTAGTACTCGCGCGTGAACCAGCCGAGCTGGGCAGTGTGGACGACAGCCCCGAAGTCCCCGTAGCGGTGCATCGCGAGGTAGAGGGCCTGATGGTAGTTCCGAGGGTCGGTGACCGCCTCGAAGCAAACCAGCCTATCCAGCGGCACAGCGATCTCGTGCGCTCCGATGAGGTTGAGCACGACTGTCGTCGCTTGGCGCTCTCGCACTCCCACTACGGTCAAGACGTAGGCGTCCCGCGCATCTCGGTAGACGACGACCCACTTCTTGTCGGACCCCGCGCTCGTCAGTAGCGGCTCGGCATGCTCCGTGTAGCCCAGGGGCACGGAAACCGGCTGGCCCTCGAATAGAGGACGGTGGGCGATCTCTCGTTCCACCAGGAGGTTCACCAAGGACTGCGCGGAGTGTCCCCGGTCAGTGGCCATCGTCTTGAACTGGTCCGCGAGGTCTTCGCGAATCCTCACATTCAGGCTTCCCATGAGATGTTCCTTTCCCGGCAAGCCGCGTATGGTCCCAGAAATAGCGTCTAAACGCGTCTGGCGCAAGCGCCCCGGCGTGAGAGGGGGCAGCAGGTGCAGGCAGAACCTGCAGATGATCCCGGTTTGGGCTCTACAGGTTCGGCGACAACGGCAACTTCATCACCGGCCGCGCCACCCGCGCGTCCCGGTCCCGCACCTTCCCGCCGTTCCCCCGGATCGCCTCGGCCAGGTCGCCAGCGATCACCCGCCGCCGCCCGGCGACGTCGTGGATGAGTTCCAGCCCGGCCATCCACCGCAGCGCGTCGGACCGGCGGATGCCGATCACGGCGACGGCTTCCTCGACGGTCAGGACGTCGCAGGGGCCGAGGCCGCGGATCGCGGGGCCGGGTTGGGCGTGAGCGCTCATCGCCTTCGACCGTAGGAGCGACGGCCCGGCCAGCTCCAGCGGAACCGCTGCCCCCACCCGTGGGGCAGCGCGGACAGTGACCCGGGGCAGCGCGGGCAGCCGAGTGATTTCGCGCATTTGAGCGCGGACACCGATTTCCGGATTGGCCCCGATCACCGCTCCTACCCCGCCCGAATCGCCGATCTCGAGAATCGCTGCCCCGCCGCAACCCCTTGAAATCAGGGCACTGCCCGCGCTGCCCCACCCGCTATCCGCCGGGTGAGGACAACGATTCTGGTTGCTCGTGTCGCCGATGCTTCCGAACCTCATCGACACCGACAGCGGAGTCCAAGCGGAGCACATGAGATGACGAACGCAGCCACCTACCGAATCCGGCCCGAGACCGTCCAGGCGGTCCTCGACCGGCACCACCTGACCCACCAGGCCTTCGCCGACAGCCTGGGCGTGAGCCGCTCGTACTGGAGCGCCCTGTTCCACCGCAAGCGCGCCCTGACTCCGGCCGTGCGCCGCGCCCTGCTCGACAGCCCGGTCCTGGAGGGGCTGGACGAGGCGCTGCTGTGGGACGTCCAGCGTGATGAGCCCCTGCCCGCCGACCTCCGCGCCGCGCTCGCGGTCAGCTCCTGAGCCCCCCGATGGAGCCCGCCATGTCCGCCGCCCCCTACCCGGCGAGTCCGCCGCCCGAGCTGCGCCCCGAGCACCTCGAGCACCTGCGGAGCTCGGGCCTGTCCGACGCCACCCTTCGCGCCGCCGGGATCTGCTCCCTCGACGAACGCGCCGCCTACGCCCTCGGCTACCCGGCAGGGCTGCGCGGCATCGGCTTTCCGTACCCCCGCGCCACCGTCCAGGTCGACGGCCGCCCTGTGCCGTACACCCGGCTGCGCGTCGACCCCGACCGACAGCGCGAGCCCGGCCGCAAGTACGAGAACCCGCTCAAGAGCCGCCTGCAGGACGGGCTGCCCTACTACCCCTACCTCCCGCCCGGGGTCGAGGCGCTCCGCAAACGCGCCGACCAGCCCGTCCTCGTGACCGAGGGCGAGAAGAAGGCGCTCAAGCTCACGCAGGAGGGCTGGCCCGCCATCGGCCTGCCCGGCGTCTTCCTCTTTGCCGATCCGGTCTCGAAGAAGCGCCCCCCGAGCAAGCCCCTGCACCCCGAGCTGCGCCGCTGGCGGCTGCGCGGGCGCAGCGTGCTGGTCTGCTTCGACTCCGACCGCGACACCAAGGAGATGGTCGGCCTCGCTCACGAGCGGCTGTGCAGGGCGCTGACCCGGGCCGGCGCGGTGGTCCGGGTCGTCGACGTGCCGAACCTGCCCGGCTGCGACAAGACCGGCGCCGACGACTTCCTGGTCGCCCGTGGCGCCGCCGCATTCGCCGAGCTCTTCGAGGCCGCGCGCCCCTGGGAGCCCTTCGCTTGGCTGGTCGACCTGGTCCCCCTGGGCACTGCGACCGCGGCGCTTCCGGTCGCGCTTCAGCCCGCCCGCGACTGGCTCCGCGGCGCGGCCCGAGAGGAGGTCGAAGCGGCCGCCCGCCGACTGCGTGAGCGCTTCCCGGAGCTGGACGTGCTCGCTGCCACCGAGCTGCTCACGGTCGACGCGTCCGACTCACGCGACGACGCGCCGCCCCGGGAGATCGTCGTCAACGGCCGCCAGATCCGGGACGTGGTCGACGACGCATGGAGCGCCCTGCTCGGCTCGCGGTACGGGCGCAGCGTGCTCCGCTACGGCGACCACATCGTCTTCGCGCCGCGCCAGAGCGCCGCTGCGGGCGAGCCGGTGAGCCTCCAGCCGTTGGACCCGCCGCTGCTCACGGCGCTGCTGAACCGAGCGGCGACCTGGCTGTGGGTCGGCCAGGAGGGCAAGACCAAGAACGCCCGACAGCCTGCCGACGTCGCCAGGGACATGCTCGCTCTCCCACACCGCCGCGTGCCCCAGATGACCGCGATGACGAGGGTGCCGCCGATGCGGGAGGGCGGGGCCGTGTCCGGCGAGCCCGGCCTGGACCCGCACAGCAGGCTGCTGCACGTCGCCGACCCGGCGGTGACGGCCGCGCTCGGCCGCCTTCCCGAGGCCCCCGGCCCCGACGACGTCGCCGCCGCGCTGCGGGTGCTGACGCTCGATCTCCTCGGCGACTTCCCGTTCGCTCGACCCAGCGACCGGGCTCACGCGCTGGCGGCTCTGCTCCACCCGTTCGTGCGGCACCTGGTTCGGGGGCCGACGCCGCTGCACCTCGTCGAGGCGCCGTCCGAGGGCACGGGCAAGGGGCTACTGGCGAACGCGATTCACTTGGTCGCGGTCGGGTCGGTGGCGCAGCCGACGCCGCTGCCCACTTCCGACGAGGAGGTCCGCAAGAAGATCACGGCGGCCTTGCTGACCGCTCCAGCAGTGCTGCTGCTGGACAACATCAGCCACGTCCTGGACTCGGCGAGCCTCGCGGCGGCGCTGACGACGACGGTGTGGACGGACCGCGTGCTCGGCCAGACGAAGATGGTCACGACGCCGAACCGCGCGCTGTGGCTGGCGACGGGCAACAACCCAGTCCTGTCCCGCGAGAACGCGCGGCGGACGGTGCGCATCCGGCTCGACGCGGATGTGGAGCGCCCCTGGCTGCGCGATGGATTCCGCCACCCCGACCTGCCCCGCTGGGCGCGGGCGCAGCGCCCCGCGCTGGTGGTCGCGGCTCTCACGCTGCTGCGGAGCTGGGCGCAGGCGGGTCGGCCGCGCGGCACGGTGCCCCTCGGCTCGTTCGAAGACTGGGCCGCGGTGGTCGGCGGGGTGCTCGAACACGCCGGCGTCGAGGGCTTCCTGGCCGACCGCGAAGACGACCACGAGGTCTGCGATCCCGAAGAGGAGGAGTGGGCGGCGTTCGTCGGCCGCTGGGCGGAGGCGTTCGGTGACGAGCGGGTGCCGGCCCGCGAGCTGCTCCGGCTCGCGGTGGACGTCGGCGTGTTCCACCTGGACGCCCGCGCCGCGCAGGACAGCCGAAGCAAGACGAGCTTCAGCCGCGCGCTGAGCAAGCGCCGCGACCGGCGCTACGGACCGTGGCGGATCACGATCCGCCGCGATACGAACAAGAAGGTGAACCTCTATGCGCTCGTTCCATAGCTCGATGTTCGGCGTCGACCCGCGGGTGGTTGCGGGCGGTCGCGGGTGGTCAACCGGTCCGTCCTGGGGACGGTCGGCCGCTCCGACGCTGCGCTCTGCCGCGATGCGCCCTCGGGCTGAGGCCCAGACCCCCCGCAACCACCCGCGACGCCCCGCACCGGCGCTGCCCGAAGTGGACATGACATGTCATGTCGGAGGCTTGTCATGACCGCTCTGCGCACGTTCGAGGAGGTGCTGCAGTCGCTCGCAGCGCAGTTTGGCGACGTTGACGCCCAGTTCCTGACGTCGACCGCCCATTCCGACCGGTTCGTCGAGGCGGTCCGCGAGCTCGCGGGCGAAAGCGGCGGCTTGCTGTTGGTCCGCGGGGCGGCGCGGTCGTGGATCGCTGGCGCTCGAACTGCCCGGCGGCGGGTCGAGGGCTGGTTGGAGGACTGGCAGGCGAGCCCCATCGTCGAGGCGGTATCGACCCGGACCACCGAGGGCGCCATGCTGGCGCTCCGAGTGCGCCCGATGGAGATGGCGCTGCGCGACGAGCTGCGCCTGGTCGAGGGCGCGGTCGTGGAGCACCTGGACCTGCGCGCGATCCGCCGGCTCGACGCGATGTCGGGCGTGGACCCGGACGCCGGGTGGAAGGGCCTGTCGGCGATCGAGCTGGCGATGCTGGAGCTGAAGATCGTCGGGCAGCGCGGCGACGAGGTTGTGCCGACGGTTGCCGGGATGGTCGCGTTCGGGCGGCGGCCCCACCTGTTCCTGCCGGGGATGCGGGTGCGGTACGTCGACGGCGAAGTGGAGCGGTGGATCGAGGGGAACGCGGGCGACCTGCGCGGCGCGGTGCTCAGCGACAAGGAGCTGGTGCGCGGCGTGGGCCGGGCGGCGATGTCCGAGCTGGTGATGAACGCGATGGCGCACCGGGACTGGTCGGCGGAGACCGAGGAGGAGCCGGTGGTGGTCGAACGGGACGGGGGGGTCGTCGAGGTTCGGAACCCGGGCGGCTGGGAGCCGCGCAAGGGAGCGCCGAACCCGGCGCTGGCGAACCTGCTGGCAGCGCGGGACCTGATTACGCTGACGAGCACCGGGCGCGGCGAGGTGCGGAGCTGGCTGAAGCGGCTGCAGGCCCGCGGGGTGACGTGGGTCGGGCGCGGTGACGTGGTGCGGGTGGTCGTGGAGGTGGCGGCGGAGCGGGCGAAACCGGTGGTTGCTCCGCAGCCTGCCGTCGTGCCCGCGCCGATCCGAACGCGGCTTCTGCCGTCGGTCCCGCCGCCAGTGGACCAACGGCAGCCCCCGATGCCTGCAACGTCTCCGAGCCAGGCGCTTGCCACCGAGCGCGACCAAGCCGACGAGCTCGCCGCCGCCGTCTACCGCAGCCTCGACGACCGCCAGCAGGACGTCATCGACCTACTCGTGGAGGGCGGGCAGCAGACCCGGCGGCAGCTCCAGACTTCGCTTGGCTGGTCGCGGTCGACGCTGCGGAAGGTGCTGGAGTCGTTGGTCGCCGAGGGCCGGGTGACGCCGTCGGCCGAGCCGGTGCGATCGCCGTTCAGGACCTATGGGTGCCTCCGCGATGATTGATTGTCAGGGAACCTCGAAGACTCCCGCGGACATCACCTTCAACTGGCACCCTGCGAATATGGACTGGCGACCCTACTCCAGCACCCGAAGAGGTCCGGTTGGCGATGCGCTTCGCGACGTCAACGAAGAGGCCCAGCGCCTCGGTCCCCTCATCGAAGCGGAGGACGCGCGACTCGCCGAAGATGAGGTCGAACTCAGCAGACGGCGGCAACTGACGTTCGACGCCGTCATCCAGAAGGTCGAGATTCGCTGCGCATCTCTGGCGCCCTGGGAGGACGACAGGACTCGAACCTGGGTGATCGTCGAGGACTGGTACCGCCGCCGCTACGGCAACCGCGCCTTTGCTGAACTGCCGACCCGGCTGCTGGTTCCAGTGATGCTGCGAGGCGCGGTGTATGAGCTGGAGGTTCCGTACGTCTTTGGCTCGCCGAGGTTGTTCCTGCCAAGGCTCTTGAAGGGCGCGACCAAAGAGCTTCGGGGCTCGCTGTCTGAGGATGAATTGAACTCCCTGCGGGGTCGGCTCAGGAGCGGCCTCGCCAATCTGGCTCGGATTGAGGTGGCCTTGGAGCGACCGCAGAGCACGGGGGGCGGCCTGTTCAAGACCGCCTGGGCGGACCACCGGCGGGCCTGTGACATGGCGGTGCGCAAGGACTTCGCGAACGCGGTGGTTAACGCTCAGCAGGCTGCGGAGAAAGCGATGAAGGCGTTCTTGCGGGACCGTGAGCGTGGCTTCACGGAGCGCGACATGCGGCGCCTCAGCCACGACCTCGACGCGGCGCTCACCCGGTGCGTCCAGATCGAAGCGGGGCTGGAGAATCTCCGGCCGCTCCTCGGCGATCTCCCATCCTCGATGGAGGCCCGGTACGGCGGAGTCGACGTGTCTGCCGCGGAGGCGGTCCGCGCATGCAGGGCCAGCCTCTTCTTTGTCGGGGGTCTCGCACCGAGCGCCGAATAGCTGGGGTCGGGCGTAGCAGGCGTCTGAAATCGACTCCCGTGCTAGCCTCGGCATCTGCTGGCAATAACTGGCAATCCCCGCCCGGAGGGCACCGTGACGGAGTTCATGACGGTCGCGGAGGCAGCTGCGCTGCTCCGCATCGGCGAGCGCACCGCCTACAAGCTAGTCCGATCCGGTCGCATCCCAGCGGTCAAGGTCGGGAACCAATGGCGCATCGAGCGCCGCGCCTTCGAGGCTTGGATCGCCGCCGGAGGGGACCGAGTCAGCGAGCCCGAGGACGGCGCGGGAGAGAACGAGTGAGCAGCTTCTCGGACAAGGTCTCCTTCATCTGGTCGGTCGCCGACAAGCTGCGCGGCACCTACAAGCAGTCCGAGTACGGGCGCGTCGTCCTGCCGCTGGTCGTGCTGCGCCGCCTCGACTGCGTGCTGGAGCCCACCCGCGGCAAGGTCCGCCAGGTCGCTGCCACCGCCACCAGCCAGCCCGACGTCCTGCGGCACAAGATGCTGCTGCGCGCTGCCGGCCAGGGCTTCTACAACACCAGCCCCTTCGACTTCCCGACGCTGCTCGCCGACCCGACCCACCTGGCCGCGAACCTCGCGGCGTACATCGGCGGCTTCTCCGAGAACGCGCGCGACATCCTCGAGTTCTTCCGCTTCGAGGTGCAGATCGAGCGGATGGACCGGGCCGATCTGCTCTTCGCGGTGATCAAGCTCTTCGCCGAGATCGACCTGCACCCCGACGTGGTCGACAACCACCAGATGGGCTCGATCTTCGAGGAGCTCATCCGGCGCTTCTCCGAGCAGTCCAACGAGACCGCAGGCGAGCACTTCACGCCACGCGAGGTCATCGCCCTGATGGTCAACCTGCTGTTCGCCGAGGACGACGAGGGCCTGCGCCGCGAGGGCATCATCCGCACGCTCTTCGACCCGGCCTGCGGCACCGGCGGGATGCTGTCGGTGGCCGAGGAGAAGCTCGCCGAGCTCAACCCCGACGCCACCCTGGAGGTCTACGGCCAGGAGCTGAACGGCGAGTCCTACGCCATCTGCAAGTCGGACATGATGCTCAAGGGCGGCAAGGCCGAGAACATCAAGTTCGGCAACAGCTTCACGAAGGACGGTCACGAAGGCGCCGGCTTCCACTACTGCATCAGCAACCCGCCGTTCGGCGTGGAGTGGAAGACGGCCCAGCCCATCGTGAAGGCCGAGCACGAGTCCCGCGGGTTTGCCGGCCGCTTCGGGGCGGGCCTGCCGCGTATCAACGACGGCTCGCTGCTCTTCCTGCAGCACATGATCAGCAAGATGCGGGCTCCCGCAGACGGCGGGACGCGCATCGCGATCGTGTTCAACGGCTCGCCCCTGTTCACGGGCGCGGCCGGCTCCGGCGAGAGCGAGATCCGCCGCTGGATCATCGAGAACGACTGGCTGGAGGCCATCGTCGCCCTGCCCGACCAGATGTTCTACAACACGGGGATCAACACCTACATCTGGCTGGTCTCCAACCGGAAGTCGGCCGCGCGCAGGGGCACCGTCCAGCTCGTCAACGGGGTGTCGTTCTTCCGCAAGATGCGCAAGAGCCTCGGTGACAAGCGCAAGGAACTCGGCCCCGGCGACATCGACACGCTCACCCGGCTGTACGGAGAGCTGACCGAGGGCGAGCACGTCCGGGTCTTCGACAACCCAGACTTCGGCTACCAGCGCATCACGGTCGAGCGCCCGCTGCGGCTGAACTTCCAGGTGTCCGAGGAGCGCATCACCCGGCTCGACGAGCAGCGGGCCTGGACCAACCTGCTGACGAGCCGCAAGAAGGGGCCGGCGGGCGAGGGCGAGATCGCGGCGGGGCGCGCGACCCAGGAGCAGGTGCTGGCCGTACTGCGGGGCATGGACGGAGAGGCGATCCACCGCGACCGGGCGACGTTCCTGCCGCTGCTGAACAAGGCGTTCAAGGCGGCGGGGGTGAAGCTGCCTGCGGCGCTCAAGAAGGCGGTGCTGGCGGCGCTGTCGGAGCGGGATGAGGAAGCCGCCGTCTGTCGGGACAAGAAGGGCGAGCCCGAGCCCGACACCAGCCTGCGCGACTACGAGAACGTGCCGCTGACCGAGGACATCGACGCCTATATGGCCCGCGAGGTGCTGCCCCACGTGCCCGACGCCTGGGTAGACGAGAACAAGACGAAGATCGGCTACGAGATCCCGTTCACGCGGCACTTCTACGAGTACGAGCCGCCGCGGGAGCTGGAGGTCATCGAGGGGGAGATCCGAACGCTGGAAGCGCAGATCCAGGGGATGCTGGCGGGGGTGTTCGGGTGAGCGCCCCCACGCCCTCGAAGAACCCGGCATTCAAGCCGGTCCGACTCCAGCATGTGATGCGCGAGGTCCGGCGCCCAGTGTTCGTCAAGCCGGACACCCGCTACACCGAGATTGGTGTCCGGTCGCACGGCCGCGGTGTCTTCCACAAGGAGCCCATCACGGGCGAGGACTTGGGCAACAAGCGCGTGTTCTGGCTCAAGCCGGGCACCTTGGTCTTCAACATCGTGTTCGCGTGGGAGCGGGCGGTCGCCGTGCTCTCGGACGACGAGGCCGGCTTGATCGCTTCGCATCGCTTTCCGACGTACGAGATGTTGCCTGGACGGGCACACGCGGGGTTCATGAAGCACTACTTCACGACCGGGTACGGCCACTACTTGCTGCGTCTCAACTCCCCAGGCGCGGCGGGTCGGAACAAGACCCTCAACCAGTCGGCCTTGATGAAGGAGGAGGTCTGGCTTCCACCGGCCGAGACGCAGCGCGCCATCGCCGACTTCCTCGACCGCAAGACCGCCGCCATCGACGCGCTGATCCGTAAGAAGGAGCGCCTCCTCGAGCTCCTCGCCGAGCAGCGCGCCGCCCTCATCCACCGCGCGGTTACCCGCGGCCTCGACCCCGACGCGGAGATGAAGGACTCGGGCGTGGAGTGGATCGGCGAGGTGCCGGCGCACTGGGAGGTTCGCCCGAGCCGCTACCTCGTCGATGCGAACCGCCGGATCATGTACGGAATCGTCCTTCCGGGTCCGCATTCGGAGGGCGGTATCCCGGTCGTCAAGGCGAACAACTGCCGGCCCGAACGACTTGTCCCGGAGAGGATGAAGTGCACCACCGTTGACATCGAGGCTCGCTATGCGCGGTCGCGTCTCGTTGCGGGCGACGTTGTCATCGCCATCCGCGGCTCTGTCGGTTCGGCTGCAATCGTTCCTCCGGAGCTGGAAGGAGCGAACCTCACGCAGGATGCCGCGCGGCTCTCGCCGAGTTCAAAGCTGTCATCGAGATGGCTCTGGTACCTCACGATGTCGCCCTGGTTCACTGGCTACCTCAGGCCAAGGATCTCCGGCTCGACCGTGAAGGGGGTCAATATCTGGGACCTCGCCCGAGTTCCACTTCCAGATGTCCCGGTGCCCGAGCAAGGCCAGATCGCAGCGCACCTTGATGCCCGGCTGGCGCCGCTGGAGAGGGCCATGACTGCGACTGCGGAAAGCACCTCGCGTCTCCGCGAATACCGCCAAGCCCTCATCACCGCCGCCGTCACCGGCCAGCTCGACCTGTCCTCCGAGGCCGCGGCATGACAGGTCAGGCGAACGTGAATGGAGCCGGGTCGGTGTGGACGATCGAGAACGTGCCGGGGGGGGAGTGAGCGATGAGGAAGATCGACGGAGACGCGAGGACGGTTCGGCAGCTGCTCGACGGCGTGAAGTACGCCATCGACTTCTACCAGCGGGAGTACGCGTGGCAGGAGCCCCAGGTCCAGGAGCTCATTGACGACCTGACCGGGAAGTTCCTGAACAGCTACTCGCCCGAGCACGAGCGACCGGACGTCGAACGATACGGTCACTACTTCCTCGGCTCGATCGTCATCAGCCACAAGCGCAAGCGGAAGTACGTGGTCGATGGCCAACAGCGGCTCACGACGCTCAGTCTGCTCCTTATCTACCTGCACCACCTCCAGGCTGATCGCGAAGTGGAGGTCCCGGTTGCCAACCTGGTCTTCAGCGAGAAGTACGGGAAGCGGAGCTTCAACCTGGACGTGCCGGAGCGGACGCCGTGCATGGAAGCCCTGTTCCAGGGTGAGACCTTTGACGCGCAGGACGCTTCCGAGTCGGTCAGGAACCTCGTCGGGCGCTACCAGGACATCGGAACCCACCTGCCCGACCTCGTCGCAGGCGAGGCGCTGCCCTTCTTCATCGACTGGCTGCTCGAGAATGTTCACCTGGTCGAAATCGAGGCCTACTCGGACGAGGACGCCTACACCATCTTCGAGACGATGAACGACCGCGGCCTGTCGCTCTCGCTACCCGAGATGCTCAAGGGCTACGTCCTCGCCAACATCACCGACGAGGACGAGCAGCGGCGGGTCAACGACAGCTGGAAGAAGCGCGTGCAAGCACTGCGTGAGCGGGGCGAGGCAGAGGACGCCCACTTCTTCAAGCACTGGCTCCGCGCCCGGCACGCGAGCAGCATCCGCCCTGGGCAGAAGGGCGCGCAGAACATGGACTTCGAGCGCATCGGCTCGGAGTTCCACCGTTGGGTGCGGGACAAGCGTGAGTCGCTGGGGCTGAGCAAGTCGTCGGACTTCGTCCGGTTCGTCGTGCGCGACGTCGACTTCTTCGCTCGCCAGTACCTCCGTCTGCTGGACGCAGCTAGCAGCTACTCGGACGAACTCCCCAGCGTGTACTTCAATGGGCAGCGGGGGTTCACCCACCAGTACATGCTGCTGCTCGCGGCTCTCGATCCCGATGACGAACCCAAGGTCGTTACCAGGAAGATCCAGCTCGTCTCGGACTACTTGGACATCTGGCTCGCTCGGCGCGTCTGGAACTTCCGAACCATCGCGTACTCGTCGGTGAAGTACACGATGTTCAACCTCGCCAAGGACTTGCGGGATCTCGACCTGTCCGCCCTGGCGGAGCTGCTCCGCGAGCAGGCCGAAGCCGAAGAAGAGACGTTCGAGTCGAACACGCGACTCCGCGTCCACCAGCAGAACTTCCGGCAGGTCCGCCACATCCTCGCCCGTCTGACCTGGTTCGTGGACGAGGGCTGCGGAGTCGGGACCTCGATCGAGCACTACCTGTCCCAGGGGAGGGGACGGCCGTTCGAGGTGGAGCACATCTGGCCGGACCACTTCGACCGGTTCAGCGACGTCTTCGACCACCCCACGGACTTCGACCAGTACCGGAACCGCGTGGGCGGCCTGCTCCTCCTGCCGCGGGGTATCAACCAGAGCCTCAACGACTCCGACTACGAACTAAAGCGCGACGCGTACGCGCAGCAGAACCTCCTTGCGGCGTCGCTCCACCCGCAGACCTACAAGAACAACCCCGCGTTCCGGCGGTTCATCGAGAAGTACGACCTGCCGGTCCGCGCCTACGACGACTTCGGCAAGAAGCAGCTCAAGAAGCGGCAGTTCCTCTACCGGCGGCTCGCCGAGGCGATCTGGTCGACGGATCGCCTGTCGGTCGAGACCGGGGCGTAGGGAGCTCTGTGACCACCTCGACCCTCGACGACATCGACGCCCTGCGCGAAGGCTGGGACTTCGAGGCGAAGAAGGCCGCGGGGCGCGACGGGCGGGGCAAGCTGCCCGAGGACTTCTGGCCCACCTACTCGGCGATGGCGAACTCCCGCGGCGGGCAGGTCGTACTCGGCCTCAAGGAGCGCCGCGACCGCACCCTCGAGCTTCACGGCATCGCCGATCCCGCGTCGGTGCAGCGCGAGCTCTGGGACCTGCTGAACAACCGGCAGAAGATCAGCGCCAACCTGCTTGCCGAGAAGGACGTCGAGGAGGTGCAGGTCGAGGGACGCACGCTGATCGTCGTGCATGTTCCGCGCGCCCCGCGTTCCGAGCGGCCGGTCCACGTCGGCTCGGACCCGATGACCGGGACCTACCTCCGGACCCACGAGGGGGACCGACGAGCGGACCGGGACCGGATCCGCCGGATGCTCGCGGATGCCGAGTACGCCACGCGCGACGCTCGGGTGCTCAAGGGCTACACGCTCGACGACATCGACGCCGACAGCCTGGGCGCCTGGCGGAACGTGTTCCGCAGCAAGGAGCCGGGGCACCCCTGGGTCGGACTGACCGACCAGGAGCTGCTCCGGCAGCTCGGCGGCTGGCAGCGAGACCGCGAGGAGGCCGTCGAGGGGCTCACGCTCGCGGGCCTGCTGATGTTCGGCCGCGCCGAGACCATCACCGAGGTGCTGCCCGACTACTTCGTCGACTATCAGGAGCGCGACAACCCGCCCGGCGGGGCGATCTCCTGGAGCGACCGCGTCCATCCGGACGGCCGATGGACGGGCAACGTCTTCGACTTCTTCCGCAGGGTGGTCGTCAAGCTGACCGCCGACCTCAAGGTGCCATTCCGCATCGGGCCGGACCTGCAGCGCATCGACGACACGCCGGTCCACCGCGCACTGCGCGAGGCGCTGATCAACGCGCTGGTGCACGCCGACTACGAGGGGCGGCTGAGCGTCCAGGTGCTCAAGCTCTGCGACGGCTTCGAGTTCCGCAACCCCGGCGTGCCACGCCTGCCGCTGTCCACCATCCGCGAGGGCGGCTCGTCGGACTGCCGCAACCGCACGCTGCAGAAGATGTTCGGGCTCATCGGCTTCGGTGAGCGGGCCGGCTCGGGCTTCTCGCGCATCCTCCAGGCGTGGCGCGAGCAGCACTGGGCAGCGCCGAGCCTGGACGAGGATCCCGAACTGGACACCACCACGCTGCGGCTCACGACCGAGAGCCTGCTCGACGAGCGGGTGCTGGCCGAGCTCGAAGCGCGCTTCCCCGACTTCCCGCAGCTGTCCACGGAGGGGCGCCTCGCGATCGCCACCGCCGAGATCGAGGGCCGGGTCACGAACCGGCGGATGCAGGAGATCTGCGCCTTACACTCGCGGGATCTGACGTTCCTGCTGAAGGACCTGGTGGACCGATGCTTCCTGGTGTCGCACGGCGACCGGGCCGGGGCCTGGTACACCGTCGCGGCCGAGGCACCGGCGCCGAGCGCGGAGCCGCAGCTCGAGTTCCCCATTCCTCCAGAGGGCACTCGGCAAACCACTCCGCAAACCACTCGGCAAACCACTCCGCACAGTTCGGGCGGAACGGACCTCATCGAGGCGGTCGCCGGCAAAGCCTGGGCGAAGCGAGCCGACGTGATCGCGGCCATTGCCGAGTACTGCCGAGGCGAGTGGCGGAGGGCCCGCGAAGTCGCTGACCGGCTGAACCGTGCCCACGCGACGGTCCGCGACAACTACCTGCGAGGGATGGTCAACGAGGGGCTCCTTGAACTGCGGGATCCAGACAACCCTCGGGCGGCAGATCAGGCGTATCGGACCCTGGCCGCGACGGATGGGGGGGAGCTCCGCACAAATGGGGGGGAGCTCCGCACAGATGGGGGGGAGCTCGGG
>Ga0209992_10000290_pt1 | contig 69160 bp, 68 predicted proteins | sample 2SBtaG_2_FD_182564 | JGI IMG/M metagenome (GOLD analysis project Ga0209992, IMG submission 182564) | Deep subsurface microbial communities from Kolumbo volcano to uncover new lineages of life (NeLLi) - 2SBTROV12_ACTIVE470 metaG (SPAdes)... | ecosystem: Environmental > Aquatic > Marine >... | reverse complement strand
GATCATTTGATTCAATTGGTTCATGGCACGTAAAGGGATTATTCCTTGGTATGATGCACTTTCAAGATAAATACAATGAAGATTTGGAAAGACTACAAAGATGTGATATTCACTATGTAACTCCAGACCTTAGAATCGTTCCATTTTGTGCCTTTAATGTAATTCCAGAATGGTATAGAGACAGAATTCAAAAGAAATTCTCAGTTACTGTTGAGGAATGGGAACAAAGAGAAGATGTTAAACTCGAAGATTGTCTGTACAGAGGACTAATGAGACGTGGTGCTGGTGATGAATTAGCTGCTGGTTGTGCTAAAAGTCAAATGTTCCATGATGCAGCACAAGCAACAATGTAAAAGAATTTTTTAATCCAAGACCTTAAAAGTTCATAATTTAATTTTCGGATATGAAAATTCTATACATATCTCCTCGATTCGAAGGTGGTATAGGAGGTCATGCAAAAAGAGTTGCAGAAAAATTACGTGAGCAAGGCCATGAAGTAAAATTAATGCATGTTCCTCATATACCAATAAAAAAATTAAAAAATCCATCTTTTACCATATTTGGAATTTTAAAATCATTATCAAATCGTGAAAAATTTGATGCGGTTCATGCATGGAATATCCCATCTGCATTTGTGATGAAATATGTGAATTCTAATAAAAAAATTCTATCAGTACATGGAATGTATTCTGAACAAGTTGAAGTATTGCATTCTAAATCAATTGGAACTCTAGCTAATCAAGCTGAAATTAAAGCTTTTAAAATTTCTGATAAATTAACAACTGATTCAAAAACTGTTAAAAAAAACTATCATGAAAAAATGGATGTAAATTTTATTTATTTACCTGCTCCATTAGATGCTAAAAAATTTAAAAATATTGGTGAAACTGAAAAAAAGAAAAATCAAATTATTTACATTGGTCGTGATAGCTATGAGAAAGGAATTGACATTTTAAAAAATATTGAATCTAAAATTAATGGAAATGTAATTTACTGTACAAACTTACCATGGGAAAAAACTATGGAAATTTTAAAATCATCAAAATTATTAATTGTTCCATCTAGAATGGAGAGTATTCCTCAGGTTATCAAAGAAGCATTTTATCTAAAAATCCCTGTTGTAGCAACTGATGTGGGTGGAGTTTCAGAAATTGTTGAAAATGAAATAACCGGAATTTTAATACCTCCAGAAAACCCTAAAAAAATGATTGATGCCATAAATAATCTTCTAGATGATAATTTACAAATGGAAAAACTTTCAAAAAATGCATTTGAATTTATAACTAAAAATTTCACATGGGATGTTTTACTTCCTAAATATATTGAATTATATGAAAATTAACAAATTTCAATAATTTTAGATCAATAGTTTTTATTTAGTAATTTAAAATTTCAATTAATGAAGCAAAAATTAATTGATTTTTTAGTTTGTCCAACATGTAGAAAATCTGTTGATGTAATAATTAGAAAAAAACAAGGTTCTGAAATTATTGAAGGGTTGATTAAATGTCATGAATGTAAAGATAATTTTAAAATAACAAAAGGCATTCCTAGATTTGTTGTAGATAAAACAAAAGATTTTGTAAAAACAGAAGATGCATTTAGTGAAAAATGGAAAAAACATCATAAAAATCATCAAGCAAAGGATTGGATTGATTTTCAAAGACAATGGTTTTTAGATAGATATGGATGGAAGACAAAAGAAAATTTTGATAAATTTTTAAATTCAAAAAAGATGATTTTAGATGCAGGAACTGGAATAGGCAATAGCGCAAAATTTCTTTCTACAAACAAAAATTCTGAAGTAATTGCTTTAGATGCAAGTGAAAGTATAGATTTTGCTTATGCAAAGTATGGAAAATTATCAAATATTCATTTTATGCAAGCTGATCTTCGTCAATTACCGTTTAAAAGAAATTTCTTTGATTATATTTATTCAGATCAGGTTTTACATCACACAAAAAATACTGGAACTTCATTCAAATATTTGACAAAATTCTTGACAAATTCTGGACACATTTCCATTTATGTATACAACAAAAAAGCTCCAGTTCGAGAATATGTTGATGATTATATAAGAAATAAAACAGTTAAGATGTCCACTGTAGAATGTACAGAATTTTCTAAACAAATGGCGTATTTGGGTAAAAGTTTAGCACAGCTAAAAAAGAAAATCAAAATTCCTAAAGATATTCCACTTTTGGGAGTTAAAGCAGGAGATTATGATGTACAACGTTTTGTATATTGGCATTTTTTGAAATGTTTTTGGGATGAATCTAATAATTTTGAAAGAAGTGTTGGTGTAAATTTTGATTGGTATTCACCAAAATTTGCATTTAGGCATACTGCTAAAGAGGTAAAAGACTGGTTCAAAAAATCTAAATTAAAAATTACAAATTTCAAAGAAATTGAAAGTGGAATTAGTGTAACTGGTCAAAAATTATAAAACATTATTTTTCTTGAGTTGTTATGACATTTGATCTATTTCAAAGCGCAAGTTTCAGAAAACATCCAATTAAATTTTTGTGTGCAAAATTATTAATGAGATTACATATATCTAAATTCTTTTTAATAAATCGTAAAAATTATTTTTTGAAATTTTATCCTTCTTCGTATTCTAGAGCATTATGGATTGAACCTGACTTTCGATTAGATCAAGAATTATTCTATCTAAAGTATTTAAAAAAAGGAAATATTGTAATTGATATTGGTGCAAACATTGGAACTATTACAATAACTTCTGCCATACAAATTGGAACTAAAGGAACAGTTTATTCTGTAGAAGCACATCCCAAAATATTTGAATATCTTAAAGGAAATGTAAAACAAAATAATTTAACAAATGTGCAATTATTTAATTATGCAGTTGGAAATAAAACAGAAAGTGTTTTATTTTCAAATCTTGCTTCAGATGGACAAAATAAAATAATAGATGAGAACAAAGTAAATGGAACTAGAGTTTCTTTAACCAAAATTGATGATTTGGATATAGAAGAATCTGATATTGATTTATTAAAAATTGATGTTGAGGGTTATGAAAAATTTGCTTTTTTAGGCTCAAATAATATGTTAAAAAAAACTTTATGTGTACTTTTTGAGGCTGTTCCAAGACATTATGAAAACTATGGTTATACATTTACTGACATTTACAAAATCTTAAATTCACATAATTTTAAAATATATCGATTTTCAGAAGATCAAAAAATTTCTCTAATTTCACATGATTATATTCCACAAAACGAAGATCTATTAGCAATAAAAAATCTAGATGATTTTATTAATAGAACTGGTTTTGAAATAAAAAATTGATTTTTCTCTAAATCAAATTTTTCATCAATTTAACTAAAGATTCAACAGCCTTATCATTTGATAGATTTTCCATTGTAAATTTCCTTCCATTGGAAGCTATCTTCTCCCATTTTGGATTGTCAATGTCATTTAGAAATAATTCAAATTTCTTTTCATAATTTTTTTCATTTATAAAAATTGCAGTTTCTTGATCTTTGTAACCCAAATATTTTCCACCATTTTGTTCTGAAATTTCCATAAATGTTAAACATCCAGAAGCAGATGTTTCCCAGTATTTTATTGTAGGATAATATGTTGTTGCAGCTATAGCTGCTTGATATTGTGATAAATGAGAAGAAAAATTATCATTAATGTATTTTTTTCCAATCATCCCTGAATGTTCAACATATGGTAATTGATTAGATAATGTTCTCAATTTGTAAAAATACCAACTTGAACTTTTTGGATTTATAATTCTATTAGCAAGTCTTGATTTCAAATTATTTTTTCCAAGTGCACCTGTAACTAAAATTCGATTCTTTATCCTGTCTTTGAATGATTTTAAATTTTGATAACAACTAGGTTCAACACCTAAAATTATCGTTTTATATTTAAAATCTTTTGGATAAAATTTGTAAAAATAATTTTTAGACATGAAATTGTAATAATAATCAATTTTATATTTTTCATGAAATTTTATGGTATCATATTTTTTTGCATGATGAAAATCTCCACATCTTGCAATTACTGGAATATCTAATTGTTTTATTCCAATTAATTCATCAGGTGTAGCAGAATTATGATTTCCAAGCATTATGATGTCATATTTTCCTTTAAGTTTTATAGCATCAAAACTTTTTTCTGCTGGAAAATAATCTACTTCTAAATTTTCATTTCTTTTTAGTGCATGCATACAAAAATAATATGTTGTATTATCAAAATGCTCTTTATTGTAGAATGGATTTGATGGTTTATAGATAAAAGCAACTCTAATTTTTCTCTCCAATTTCATAAACCTCTATTTTAGAAATTTAGATAGCCCTTCATTTAACTCAGTTTTATATTTCCAATTTAATTTATTTTTAGAATTACTAATATCTGCCTGACTTTTTTTAACATCTCCTTTTAGTGGATCTAAAAATACTGGTTCTAATTCCTCGCCAAAAATTTTAATCATCATATAAGCCAGTTCTTTTATGGATGTAGTTTTTCCTGATCCTATATTAAAAAACCCATTATTGATGTTACTTTTCATTGCTGATAAATTTGCATCAGCTACATCTTCAACAAAAACAAAATCACGAATTTGTGAACCATCTCCAAATATTTCGGGTGATTCTTTTTCTTTTAATTTATTGATGAATTTTGTTATTACTCCTGCATATGTCCCAGTTTGACCTTTTCCATAGACATTAAAATATCTGAGACCAATCACATCTACATCGCCCTCTGAAAATTTTTCTGCTAAAAATTCATCTTCTAATTTTGTTTGTCCATATGGATTTATTGGTTTTCTTGGAAATTTTTCTTTAATGGGAATAATTGTAGTATCGCCATAAATACTAGAACTACTGGCATATACTATTTTGAAATTCTGTTCTTTTGCAATTTTAAGAATATTTTCAGTACCTTTAACATTTACATCAAAATATTCATCTGATTTTAAATAAGATTCTTGAACAATAGTTAAAGCAGCTTCGTGAAAAACACCATCAATATTTTTAAGAATTTTTCTTAATTCATCAAAATCTCTTATGTCTATTTTGTAAAAATCAACATCTTTTTGAAAACTTGCCATATTTTCTTTCCTCCCTGTATGTAAATTATCAATGACACTCACTGAATGACCATTTTTAAGTAATTTTTTTACTATATTATTTCCAATAAATCCTGCACCTCCAGTAACTACAAATTTCATAATCAAGTCAGAACTATTGGTCTCTTTAAGTTTTGAGCAATTTCAGAATAAAACTAAATAGACGATAAATTCACATCAATCCAATCAATAGGAGAAAAATTGGAAAATAACACAAAAATTATGGAATTAACTACAGATATGCTAATCCAGGCAATTCAGGCAGGACACATTACTGTTTGTACTATAGGAATTGGAAGAATTGGATTACCCACTGCTCTTTCTTTTGCAGCATCAGGACTACCTACAATAGGGGTTGATATTAATTCTGAACTTGTAAATTCTATTAACAATGGAAAATTCCCCTTAAAAGATGAACCTGGCTATGATGTAATATTTGAAAAAGTAATAAAAAATAAGAATTTTTATGCAACTACAAAAATTGATGAAGCATTATCCAAATCAGATGTTGTACTATTATCACTTCCAACACCTATGGATAAAAACAATGTTCCTGATTATTCAGCATTAAAAAATGTGGCACAACAATTACATGATTTTTTAATTCCTGGAACTCTAGTTATTGTTGAAAGTACTGTAGAACCTGGATTTATTGAAAATGAATTGATTCCAATAATTGAAGGAAATGAAAAAAAATTCAATGCTGGCACTAGTTTTGGTATTGGAGTTTGTCCAGAAACTGCAAATCCTGGACAAATTTTAAATGATTTTGAAAGGTTACCCCGTTTGGTAGGTGCTGTAAATGAAAACATTGCTAATATTATTACAAGATTGTACAAACATATTTTTACAGTTGAATTAATTCCGATGCCTGATTGTAAAACTGCAAATGCAGTGAAATTAACAACTAATGTTTTTAGAGATGTCAACATAGCATTTGTAAATGAATTAGCTATTCTTTTTGAAAATCTTGGAATAGATACTAACAAAGTATTAGAAGCTGCTAAAACAAAATATAATTTCCAAATCCATTATCCCGGACCTGGTGTAGGGGGTCCATGTCTTCCAGTAAATTCATATCAATTATTGAATCTAGCAAAAAAAATTAATCCTGATTTATTAAAAATTGTTAAAACAGGCAGAGAAATAAATGAAAAAATGCCTGAACATGTAATTATTCTCATGAAATCCTGTTTTAAAGAAGCAAATAAAGAAATTGAAAATTCTGAAATTCTTGTATTGGGTGTTTCATACAAACCTAATGTCAAAGATATCCAAATTTCTCCTGCTGAGCCAATAATTCAAAGTCTGAAAGATCTTAAAGCAAAAGTAAAAATTTATGATCCTTATTTCAAAAATTTAGAAATTTTTAATGTTAAAACAGAATCAAATCTTATTGATGCATTAACAAATACTGATGCATTACTATTGATTACAAATCATAGAGAGTTTCATGATTTAGAACCATCATTTCTATTTAATAGAATGCGAACACCAATAGTTGTAGATTCTAGAGGTATCATTGATCAAAAATCTGCCAAAAATGTGGGACTAATTTTCAAAGGATTAGGAAAAGGGGAATAATAATTAATCTTAATCCCACTATTCAAAATCTTTTAACATTACGTTTTGATCCTTCACAAAAAACCAATTTAAAAAAATTGAGTTGGCAAGATTTTAAATCTAATTCTTCTTTAAATGATAATTTAATTGAAACATCCATTCAAAATTACTTGAAACAAAAATTTATCTCAGATGATTCTGAAACAGTTTCTATTGCGTTAAGCGGTGGTATTGACTCTTCTCTAATGTTAGCAATGTTAAAAAAAACATTTCCAGAAAAAAAAATTCAAGCAATTTCTATAAAATTTGCAAATAGCTTAGATGAAACAATAATTGCAGAAAAAATTGCAAATAAATTCGATATAGATCATAAAATCATATTTTTAGAAAACTATCTTCAAGATTTACCTAAAGCTATTTCGATAGTTGGTTTACCTTTTTGGGACTTGCATTGGTTTTATGTTGCAAAAGAAGTTCAAAACTACTCAAAATATATTATTACTGGTGATGGTGGAGATGAAATTTTCGCAGGTTATACGTTTAGATATAAAAAATACTTTTCTCTGGTAAATGATAATTCTACTCCTTTAGAAAAAGTAAAATCATACATATCTTGTCATGAGCGTGACTGGGTACCAGATCAAGAAAAATTATTTGCTAAAAATTCAAATTTCAAATGGGAAAATATCTACAAATTACTATTGCCTTATTTTGAAAATACTTTGCCTCTTTTAGAACAGGTTTTTTTAGCTGATTATAATGGAAAATTATTATATAATTTTTCTATTGTAAGTAAATCTATAAATCAATTTTATAATTTATCTTCTGTAACTCCACTTCTTAATGATGAATTAATTTCATATGGAACGCATTTATCAACAAATAAAAAATATGATCATAAAAGTAATATTGGAAAAATTCCGTTACGAAAATTAATTAAAAAATTTGATTTAGAATCTTTAATGAGTGATAAAAAAATGGGATTTTCTGTATCTACAAAAAATTTATGGAATTCACATGGTAAAAAAATTTGTAAAGATTTCTTGTTGGATTCAAGACTAGTGAAAGATCAATGGATTAATGAAGAATGGATACTCAAATATATCAATAGTCAAAATCTTGATGTTCGATATGTAAACAAATTTTTTGGATTATTAGCGTTTGAGATTTGGTATAGAATTTTTATTACAAATGAAATAAATCCAAATTCTAAACTAAAGTAATTTACAATTCAAGTTGTTCACTAATTGTAGTTTTAAATTCTTTAGCTATTTTTCCCCATGAAAAATTTTCTTTTACAAATTTTCTTCCATTCTCTCCCATCTCGCTTCTTTTATTTTTGTTATTTAGCAAATCTTCTATTCTTTTCTTCCATTCACTATCATTCTCTTTATTTACAAGAAATCCAGTTTTTTTGTCAATCATTAATTCTGGTATTCCTCCAACTTTTGTAGCAATTACAGGTTTTTTCATTAATTGTGCCTCAAGTAGTGTTAAAGGAGACATATCTATTCCACTTGCAAGACCATAAATGTCAATTGAAGAAAGAAATTCTCTAACTTTTCCAGGATAATCTAATGGACCAAGCCACTGAAAATTATCATATTTTTTAAATTTTGATAAAATAATATTCCTATATGGTCCATCACCAGCCCAGTAAAATGTCACTTCAGGCATAGATTCAATCACTTTTGTTAAAGTTAACATCTCTTTTGTTTTCCCCCAAATAACTGAACCTTGCAAAAACCCAACACACGGATGTTTTAGTTCCATTTCTTTTTCTTTATACCAATTTTCAGGATTTATTCCCTGATACATTGTTGATTTCTTTTTTTCAGGATATCTGATTTCGATTTCTTTTTCTAAATATCTACAAATTGGCAATAAAAGACTAGATTTTTTAAAACATCTTTCTCCCATTTTTTCCCATTGCCATAATGCAATTCTTTTATGAGGTAATTTGTAAAGAGTTTTTTTTGCCATTTCGATCTCCTTCCAAAAATCTCCTCTTACATGAACTAATAGTGGAATATCTGTTTTAGATGCATCTAAAGCAAAATGTCTTTGACGATCAACAAAAATTGCATCTGGCTTAAATTGTTTGATAATATCATTAAATTTCTTTTTTGATGAAAACCAATTAGAGATTTTTCTACTTGGAAATCTATTTGATATATCCGTATCTAAAACTAATCTACATTCAATGTTTATCTTTTCAAGTTCATCTACAAATTCTTTCATATGGAAAAATTTTGCCGGTGATGCACCTAACAATAATTTCATTTATTATCACTGTCCTTGTTGTACGATATAATAATTTCAGATATCAAATGATTATTTATTAAACATTAATTAGATAACTCTTTTTTTATTTGTTCGATAAGAATATCTTCAAGCCATCTATGTTGTGTTTTTCCAGCTTTTTTACTAGCTTGAATAACTAATTCTTTAGTTTCAGGCGTTACACCTTCAAGAACACCATAATATCTTGTTCTATGAGTTCCTCCACGTACACTTGGAAATTCTACATCTAAATTAAGAGGATGAATATCTTCACCAACTTTGAACTTTATTATATAAAATAATTCTCCTAGAAAATGATGTACACTAACATTATGTGCATTTTTAGGAATATGTTCTAGAGGAACAGGTTTTTCAAAAAGTGGATTAGAATTCATAAGAATTTTCCCATAATCTGTATTTCTTAACCATATTGGTACACTTTCGCCACCCATGATAACAATACCACCTTTTTTAGTCACTCGTGCTGCTTCCTTGAAAAACAAACCCACTTGGGAAAAAGTTTCAATGTTTCCAAAATGAAATGTACGATCAAAACTTTCATCTGGATAAGGAAGAAAATGTCCATCAACTAATGCAAATTCTGTTGGCACTGAGGGATTTTTTTGAAAAGTCTTTTTCTTACAAATATTCATCATGGAAATAGAAAGATCAGCAAAATAATATCTACTATCATCCCCTAATTTTTGAATTATATTTTCAGAATCTTCTCCAGTTCCACATCCGATCTCTAAAATTGTAGATGATGATTCAACTTCTAATAAATCAACAAAAGCGTTTCTAATTTTTCCTCCATCTTCATTAAAAGTTTTGAAAAAAAACTCTTTATCAGAATCATATGTTTCTGCCCTCCTATCAAACTCTTCTTGAGTATTGATATCTGATTCACCCATCTTCTCTTTACTGATTAATCTTGGAATTCCATCTAAAATGGAAAATTTATGATTATTATCATCACAAAGTTCTCCTTTGATAACCTCTGATTCATTTTTTTCTATTATTTCTAGTGAAAGTTTCTCTTTACACATTGGACATCGATAAAAAGAGGATTCTGAAATTTTCACAATTTACATTTTTTTTGAGTTCTTTATAATGTTATTTCTCATATATTTTAAAAATCTCTCATTAACTATTTAACATCATTTTTTTCTTTCCTATTTCAAAAATTTTCATTCGTTATATTTTTTAGAATTATTTTATTTCTAAAAAAATATCTCATTTTGTTAATTTATGGTATTCTTCTTCTCCCCATCCCTCAATATTTTTAACTTTCATTTTTTTCTTATACACAAATTTTTCTACATACTCTAAAATTTTGTTTTCTAAAAATTTCTTTATTTTAGATGAATTTTTATTAATTGTTGGCCATTTTTTTTCGATCTTTTTAAAAAGTTCTTCCCAAACTTCTATTGCATTTTCTGGATGGTATAATCTTTTACAATATTCGAACTCTTCAATTGCTAATTTCTCTCTAAATTCTTTTGATTCTACAATTTTGTCTATTATTTTTGCTAATTCTTTAGGATCATTTGTTTTTGGTAAAAATGGTGGGATAACTTTTTCATTATTGATAATCATTGGTTTTGTTTGATCGACATAGCATAAAACTGGAATTTTACAAAATGCTGCATCACGTTCAATACCTCCTAACATCCCTACTCTCATTTGCCCTAAAATTGCATCTGAAGACTTAAAATAACTAGCAAGCTCATCTCTCTTAATTAATGGAATAAATTTCATCATTGTAGGTTTTTGACTTAACAATTTTTTTACCAAAATTTTTTCCTCTTCTGTTCTTTTTGTATACCATTCAACTTGTAAAATTTCAAAATCTGTTTTACAAAATTTTAATGCTTCAAAAATTATGTCATATCCTTTTTCCAAACCAAATTTTTGTGGTGCTAAAAATGTAAATTTTTTCTTTTCTAATTTTATCGGTTTAATTTTATCATTAAAAATTGTCGTATCTACAGGTAAATAGTCTAATCTTATTGCATCTTTTCTAAATTTTTTTAATTTACCAAAATATTCTTCAGTTGCAGCAATACAACAAATGGCATCATCAAAAATTTTTTTATAAAAATATCTTTCTAAAAAATTTCTCTGATGAATAGGTTTTTCTAAATAAGGTGATTTGGGCATTTTTTCAAATGGTGGTTCGGTAATATCTCCTCCAGCAAAATACATTATGTAATTTAAATCCGCTAAATATGCAATTCTGGCAGCAGACCATGTTAAGACTAAACATAAATCATAATCATCTTTGATTTGATTGATTTTTTTTACTTGTTTTGAAATTAATAAAGAATCAAACCTTTCAACATCTTCAGTTAAGGTAAAAATTTCTGCTTGTTTTCTTGGAAATGTTATTAAATGAATATTATAATTTTTTGCAAATTTTTGTAGTGACACAGAATTGTCTGCAGTATCTCCAATTGCTAATATTTTCATTTTTTAATCCTGTAATATAGCTGAGGATGTATAATATCACTCTTAAATAGTTAATGTGAAAGATTATTACTCAATAAAAATTCGATAATTCATTGAAATTAGATTTTGAAAAAAATTCAATTCGAAATTTACTTACAATAAGATATGATCCTACTGAAAAATCGCTTATTCCTAAAGCAACATGGAAAGATTTTAATGAAAAAAATCAAGATCCATCAGGCCTTATCACAAAAAATCTATTGGTAAATGCTATTAATAAAAAACTAAAATATTTCAAGAATCCAATTTCAATTTCATTAAGTAGTGGAATTGATTCTACTTTGTGCTTGTCTTTATTACGTGAAACCCTTCCTGACAATGATTTAGTTGGAATCTGTGGAATATTTCAAAATGGATTTGATGAATCAAAACAAGCATCAAAAATTGCAAAAAAATTTGATGCAAAATTCAAAACTGTTAAAATGCCTTCTATTTACAAAACTATGCCAAAATTAATTTCAATTACTAAAAAACCCAAATGGAATACTTATTCTCATATTATTGCAAAAGAGGGAAAAAATTTTAGTGATATCTATATTGCAGGTGATGGTGCAGATGAAGTTTTTGGTGGTTATACTTTTAGATATAGTAAATTTTTAAATTCATATAAACAAAGTTTTAGTTGGAAAAACAAAGTTAAAAATTATTTTGAATGTCATAATCGTGACTGGGTTCCTGACCAAAAATTACTTTTTGGTAAATCAATTAAATTTCAATGGAATGAAATCTATAATTATTTTAAGCCTTATTTTTTAAATTCATTGCATCCACTTCAACAAATAATGCTTGCTGATTATAATGGAAAGCTTTTACATGATTTCGTTCCTACTAGTAGAGCAATTTGTAAATATTATAATCTAAAAGGTGTTTTCCCTTTCCTTGATTCATCCGTAAGAAAATTTGGACTATCTTTAGAAATCAAAGAGAAATATGATGAAAAAACAGAAAAAGGAAAACTGGTTTTAAGAAAAATCACTGATACTCTAAAAACTAAACATATTGATGAGAAACGTGGATTTTCTCCAGAATTGTGGTTTGATTGGAATAGATATGGAAAAAAAATCTTTGAAAAATATGTTTTGTCCAAAGACTCTGAAATTATTAAAAATAATTTAATTGATCTAAACTGGATTCATAGAGCATTTGAGTATACGGAGAATGATGGTTCAATAAGATATTTAAATAGATTAACTTCAATTTTGGCAATTGAAATCTGGATTAGAACATTTGTTTCAAAGGAAATGACGTCTGATAAAAAATTATGAAAGAATTTTTGAAATAAAATGAAATCTGAAATTACTCAAAAAATTGATCTAATTGAATATCAAAATTTTATCAAAAATAATAATTCAAGTTTTTATCACTCAAAAAATCACATCTTATTTTTAAATGATTTACTAAAAACTAAACCTTATTTTGTTCAAGTAAAAAATAATAATAAATTACTTGGAGTATTACCATTTTTTCTAAAAACTTCTTCTTTTGGATCAGTGATAAATTCTTTACCTTTCTTTGGAAGTTATGGAGGAGTAGTATCTTCCTCAGATAATATTTCAAAATTACTTTTAGAGGAATTAAATAATTTCATTAAGAAAAATAATATTCTTTCTGCAACTATTATCATGAATCCTTTTTTGACAAATTCAAAAATTTATGAAAAATATTTTGAACATGATTTTATTGAAAAAAGGCGAATACAGTGTATTGATCTTAATAATTATACAGATGAATCATTATGGTTGTCTTTTGAACAAAGAGTGAGAAGATCAATTAGAAAAAGCTTTAAAGAAAATCTAACTGTCTCTAAAATTTCATTAACTGATGAATCAATAAATAATTTTTTTTCTTTACATGAAAAAGAAATGAACTCAAAAGGTGGAAAACCAAAACCAATTGAATTCTTTAAATCTGTAAAAAATAATTTTACAAAAGATGTAGATTATGATGTATTTGAAGTTAAAAAAAATGAAAAGTCAATTTCATATCTATTAGTATTTTATCATTATCCATATACAGAATATTATATGCCAGCATATAATTCTGAATATAAAAACTCTCAAAGTACTAGTCTTTTAATTTGGGAATCAATAAAAACATCAATTAACAAAAATTTCAAATTTTATAATTTTGGTGGTACTTGGTTTGATCAACCTGAATTATATTTATTTAAACGAGGGTGGAATGCAAATGATTATTTTTACAATTATTATATTTATGCAGACATTGATAAAATCAAAACTATTGGAATTGAAAATTTAAGTAAAAGTTTTCCTTATTTTTTTGTTGTTCCTTATGAAAAAATATGATTTGAAACATGTTTAAATTGGCAGAAATAAAACCTAATTGAAATTAATGAAAAAAATTTTAATTTTTGGTACTGGTTCATTTGCTGAACTCGTTTACTATTATCTAAATAAAGATGATCGATATGAAGTAGTGGGTTTTACTATAAACAAGAATATGATTAAAAAACCAACGTTTTTTGATCTACCTGTATATCCTTTTGAAAATTTGAAAGAACAATTTTCACCAGAAAATTATTCTATGTTTATAGCAATTGGATATGTTAATCAAAATAAAACAAGAACAAAAATTTATGAACAAGCTAAAGATATGGGTTATGAATTAATTTCTTATATCAGTCCTAATGCAACAACTTATGAAAATCTAATAATTGGTGATAATTGTTTTGTTTTTGAAAATAATGTTATACAACCATTTGTAAAAATTGGCAATAATGTAATCTTTTGGAGTGGTAATCATGTTGGTCACCATTCTATAGTTGATGATAATTGTTTTGTATCATCACATGTAGTAATTTCTGGACATGTACATGTAGAATCATTTTGTTTTCTTGGAGTAAATTCTACAATTAGAGATGGAATAACAATTAAAAAAAATTGTATTGTAGGAGCTAATTCATTAATATTAAAAGACACTTTATCTAACTCCGTTTATACTTCTGATTCTGGAAAATTAATGAAATATTTACCTGATGACATAACACAAATTTGAATATCATGACAAAAAAAATGAAATGGATTAAAAAAGGTCTGATTTTTAACACGCAGAAAAATTTTTCTTGGATGCAAACTCATGCTGCAGTACCTTTCGTAGATAAATTTGATAAAGATAATTTTAGAATTTATTTCAGCCCACGTGATCAAAATAATCAAGCTAGCATAGGATTCATTCAAATTAACATTAAAAATCCAAAAGAAATTCTTAGTATTAGTAATGAACCAATTTTAACCACCGGTAAATTGGGTTCATTTGATGAAAATGGAGTTATGGGTACATCGTTAGTAAATTTTAACAATAAAAAATATCTTTATTATGTTGGTTGGAATGTTGGAAAATCTATCCCATTTAGATGGTCTATTGGTCTTGCAATAAGTGAAGATGATGGAAAAACATTTCAAAAATTCAGTGATGGCCCAATTTTAGATAGAAATTACGTTGATCAATATATGGTTTCATCACCTACAGTAATTTTTGATGATGGAAAATTCAAAATGTATTATCTTTCTCCACTTCAATGTGAACTTCAAGATGGAAAATTTAAGGCTCCTTATAATATCCGATATGCTGAATCTCAAGATGGAATAAATTGGAATCGTGAAGGAAAAGTAGCCATTGATTTTCAATATCCAAATGAATATGCTATTGCACGTCCTAGTATCATAAAAGAGAATAATATTTACAGAATGTGGTATTCTTATGCAATTGAAAAATATAGAATAGGTTATGCTGAATCTCAAGATGGAATAAATTGGAAACGATTAGATGAGTATGTAGGAATTGATGTTTCTTCTTCAGGTTGGGATTCAATTTCTATTGAATATCCATGTGTTTTTGATCACAATGACAAAAAATACATGCTATATTGTGGTAATGAATTTGGGAAAACTGGATTTGGTTATGCAATTCTTAATGAAAAATAATATGACTTAATAAAATCTATTTTTAGAAAAATTAATTATTTATTACATTGTTTATGATATTACATATTCTTTCTTGATCTATATCGGTAAGATTTTTGTGAAGAGGTAATGTTAATGCGTTCTTGAATAACAATTCTGAATTTTTCAAATTCCCAACTTTTTTCATATTTTTATATGCCGGTTCTAAATGAAGGGCATAAGTTCCAATTTGACTTTGAATATTTTCTTTTGCTAAGGCTTCCCGGATTTCATCTCTTTTTCCATCTTTTTCAATATAACATGTATATGATTGAAATGTCTGACGAGTTCCATTTTTAACATATGCCGGTTTAATATTGTCAATCTTAGATAATAATTCTTCATAAATTTTTGCTTTTTCTATTCTGGTATTAATAATATTTTCAATTTTTTTCATTTGAATTAATCCAATTGCACTCAAAACATTTGACATTTTATAATTAGTTCCAATAGTTTCAAATGAACCACCTTTTGCACCAAAATGTTTGTAAGAATAACATTTTTCTGCTATTTCATCATCATCTGTTGTAATCATTCCACCTTCCCCTGTGGTAATGACTTTTCTTGGATGAAAACTAAAACAAGAATAATCAGCTAATTTTCCAATAAATTCTTCCCCAATTTTTGCTCCCAAACTACAAGCTGAATCTTCAAGCATCTTTAATCCCAAATCCTTTGTTTTTTTATAAATTTCTGATTCTAATGGAACACCAGCCCATGAAACAGGAGAAAAAATTGTCATATTTTCATCAAAAGCTTCTTCTAAAATCTCATTTGTCATATTCATACTTTCAATATCCACATCAACCAAAACTGGTTTCCCCCCTGCAAGAATAACTGCTTCAGCAGTTGCAGGATATGTATAATCTGGAACAATTACTTCTTGACCTTTTATATTTAGACACTCTAAGACTGCATGTAGTCCCGTTGTACATGATGTTACAGCTATAGCATGTTTTACTCCAACATAATCTGCAACCACTTTTTCAAATTCTTTAGTAGTAATTCCTTCTGTCAAAAATCCTGTTCCAAGTACTTCTTTGATAGCTTGCAATTCATCATCACCTAAATCTGGAACTGCTAAAGGAATTGTTTTATTTTCCATTAATATTTCTAAAATTTTTTAGCTTCTTTTAAAGGTTAATAGGTAGATTTTTTAAAACAGGAAATTTTATACCGTTATTGAAAATTCTAATTTTAGGTTCTGAAGGATTTGTAGGTAATAATTTGGTAAATGGATTATCAAAAAATTATGAGATTTTTTGTGCAGATATGATTAATGATAGTCCGCATCTTAACTATACTCAATTCGATGTTACTGATTATCAAAGTGTAATGAAAACTGTTAAAGAAGTTGATATTGTTATTAACCTAGTTGCACATTCGTTAGTTTCATCAATTGAAGGTCCAACAAGAAATGCCCAGGTGAATATAATTGGTCTACTAAATATTTTGGAGGCTTGTAAAAATAATAATATTAAAAAAATAATTTTTACATCAGCTTCATCTTTAGTAGGAGAACCTCAAACTTTTCATGTTGATGAGAATCATAATGCTATTCCAAAAACAGCTTATGGGATAACAAAATTGACTTCAGAACATTATTTGAGACTTTATTCAGAATTATATGGATTAGATTATGTTATTTTTAGATTTTTTAATATTTTTGGTCCACATCAGAAAAATGGACTTATCCCTACTTTGTATAACAGAATTTTAAATAATCAACCATTAACTATTTTTGGTGAAGGGGATCAAGTAAGAGATTATGTCTACATTGAGGATATTGTCAAATTTTTTGAGAAAGCATGTATTTCTGATGTTGTTAACAACTCAATTTTTAATATGGGCACAGGAAATGGTACTACAATTAAAGAAATCATAAATATTTTAACTAAAATCTTACAAATAAACCCCAAAATTGAGTTAAAGCCATTACGACCTGGTGAAATTGGGAATTTTGTAGCAAACACTGATCTTCTTAAAAAATCATTTAATTCAATTCCTGATACAACAGTTGAAGATGGTTTGAGAAAAACTATCTCATGGTTAAAGGAAAATTCAGTATAATTAATAAAAATAAGAAAATCTTTGAATATTCATGAATAAATTTTTAATAATTATTATTCCTATTGCTATCTCTCTATTCATTCCATTTTATCTAATTGAAACTGATTACAAGTTTAGAGCAGAAATTAGAGAACTCTTAATTGAAGTGGGGTTAAAAGAACCTCCCATCAGACCTTATTCTCAATCAAATAATACCCCAATTGTTTTTCATACATTATTAACAAATGTAAAAATAATAATTCCGAATGAATCAAATTTAGACTCAATAAAATTACCTGAAAAATTAATTATCCCTTCTGGAAAATATGTCTTTAATGGAAATACTTACAATCTTTCAGAAGAAGGCTTGTATAGATTTGTAATTCCTTTAGAAAAAAATGAACAAAGAATAGTTTTTGATGGAAAAAATATTTACTCATTAATGTCTGCTATTGCATGGATTTATTCTCATGGAAATTCTGATAATCTAAAAAGTTTTGAAGAAATAAACTCTAAAGCACTAAATTCAAAAATTTTTGGTACATGTGGTGCTATTTCAATTTGGATTCAAGGAATATTGGAATCTCATAATATTAAATCTAGGATTGTTCAGACTTTAACCCTTGATGATTGGAATACATATGATAATGGTCATACCATGATTGAAGTTTATCAAACTGATCTTGAAAAATGGGTGCTTTATGATTTGGACAGCAATTTTTATTTTTCACAAAATGGAATTCCACTCTCATTAATTGAATTTATTGATGCTGTTAAAAATAATAATTATGAAATACATATTTTGGCATCAGATACTAAATTGGATGTTTCTCAATTTCTCGCTCAAAATGGATATAAATATGCATTTTATGCTGAAAGCATTTATGCAAATGAGGAAACACAAAAAAATTGGTATAAACGTATAATTCAAATTCCTATGATTGGAGAAAATGAATTTTCTTATTTTACTACAAATAATGATGACGATCGTAAGCGAATGGAAATCTATGCATCACATCATAGATTTCTAACATCTGATGAATTTTATTCGAAATTTTATAGTGATTTGGGCTAATTTTTTAATATTTTATCTATATCCATAAATTAACGTCGTTAGAATCAAAAATGTTTTGGAATCATCCATGAAAAATAAGATAAAATCAGATATTAAAAAACATGAAATTACTTTTTCAATATATGGTTTAGGTAATGTTGGTGCACCTATTGCTGCAGTTTGGTTACGAGCAGGAGCAAAAGTAATTGGTGTTGATATTTCAATTAATCTTTTAAATGATATAAAAAATGGCATATCTCATAAGAAAGAACCACTTGTTTCTAAAGTATTTACAAATGGAATCAACAATAAATCATTCTATGTAACTAATGATGGAATAACTGCATCAAAAAATTCAGATGTAAAAATCATTATTGTACCTGTAGCTATTAGTAAAGGAAAAGCTGATTTTAATGCATTAATCTCTGTTTCAAAATCTATATCTCAAGGATTGAAAAAAGGTGATACTGTAATTGTATGTCCATCACTTCCACCAAATACCACTGAAAAAATTATTTTACCACTTTTAGAAAAAGGAAGTAATCTTAAAGGCGAAAAAGATTTTTACTTAATTTACAATCCTGAACGAATCTATGAAGGACGTGCAATTGAAGATATTGAAAAAAATTATCCTGCAATTATTGCTGGATTAGGAAAAAAAAGTATTGAAAGAGGTTCATCACTTCTTAAAATTATCTCCAAAAAAGGTGTTTTAGAATTATCTTCACTTGCAGCTGCTGAAGCTGAAAAATTATTTGAGGGCGTATATAGAGATGTTAACATTGCATTAGCAAATGAATTAACTGAATATTGTGAAAAAATTGGTATAAATTATTGGGAAACAAAAAATGCAGCAAATTCACAACCTTATTGTCATCTTCATTATCCTGGAACAGGTGTAGGTGGATTATGTATTCCAGTTTATCCAAAAATTATTTTAGAATCTGCAAATACTGTGGGTAAAAAAATGGATATTGTTCAGAAAGCAAGGAAGTTTAATGATTTAATGCCAAAAAAATGTGTAAACTCATCATTAAAATTTTTACATAAAAATAAAAAAATTAGTAAAAATGTAAAAATTGCTGTACTTGGGTTAGGATTTAGAGGAGATGTTACTGATTCAAGATTGTCTCCAACATATGATGTGATTAAAGAATTCTTGAAACAAAATTTTAAAGTTGTAGTTCATGATCCGTATATATTTCAAGATAAAAAATTACCAAAAAAAGTTTTATTGACCAAAAACCTTGATCAAGCAATTTCTAATGCAGATTTAGTTTTTATTTCAACAGATCATAAAATATATTCAAAACTTGATAAAAATTCCTTTAATATTACAAAAAAACCGTTATTGATTTTTGATGGTAGAAACATATTGAATAAAACAAAATTTCAAAATAATTTAATTAAAACATTAGGAATTAATTAATAAATTCTAATTATAGTTGTTTTTTGCCTGGAGATGTATCTTTTCATATATTACTTGATATAGATGTTCTATGAAATATCAATATGAAAAAATCTATCACATTCCGTATTTGGTATTATTTTAGACAAGGATGGACAACATATTTTGCGTTTGTTTTTGCAGCTATTAATACACTAACTGTAACATACTATTTAGCTATTGAAAAAGTTCCTGAATTAGAATTAATTTTTCCATCATTTTTACAATATGTTTTCATTGTTGCAGCTACTGGAATTCCAATTCTTGTAGTTATAGGGTATGTTCATTTCAAAAGAAGTCCTGCATACAGATCAGAAGCTGATGTAGGAGTTGAAGCTAATCCTCATACTCGTAGAATGCTTATGAATAGTGAAACAATGCTGGGATTAACTTTACAATTATTACATTTAATGACTAAAATATCTGATAATGAAAAACTTTCAGATGAAGAAAAGAAATCAATTTCAAAAATCCGAAATGATCTTTCAAATTATATGACAAAACGTACTACTGATCCATCAAAAATGCCAATAATTTTTGATCCTAAATATGAATAAAGATTTGAAACCTAATGTATTATTTCTTGTCCTTGATGGACTTCGTTCTGACAAATTTCATGGTGTTAATAAAACATCTATTACACCATATTTGGATAATCTTGTCAAAAATGGTACTTATTTTGAACAATGTGTTAGTTCAGCTCCTTGTACAGTACCTTCAGTAGCAAGTACTATCACATCACTATATCCGTTTGAATGTGTTGTACAAGATGAAAATGTTTTTACGATTAATCAAAAATTAGAAAATTATATTTCTATTCTAAAGAATTCAGGTTATACTACATATGCAACTTTTCAAGAAGTAATCTATTTTCTTGGACTAGACAAAATTTATGATCATGCTGAAACTTATCCTGTTTCTTCAAAATTATGGAATGGTTTAGGCGAACAAATTATTAAAAAATTAAATAATGAAATGAAAGAACCTTGGTTTTATTATTTACATTTGTATGATTTGCATTTATTATCATATCCGAAAGAATATAGGCTGAAAAATGGTCCAGAAGAAATCACTGATGAAAAATATGGCATTAATCAGTATGAAAGAATTATTTCTGCAATGGATCCTTGGTTAAAAAAAATATTGGACTCAATTGATCTTCAAAATACTATTGTAATAATAACTTCTGATCATGGAACTGAAGTAGCAAGTTATACTGGGGATTTGGAAGATTTTAATGATAAAAATATAGAATCAAGATTACATAATCCTGGCAAATTTTTTAAAATAGCACAGAAAATATCTAACTCAATTCCTAAAAACATGTTTCTTGGCAAAAAAACTTTTGCACAATTATATACAAATCGAACACAATCAAAGATAAAGAAAAAAATGCTTCCAAAACTTGATGAAATAGATAAATCTGTTAGACCATATGAAAACAGATTAATGCGTGCATCTGTTTGGGGTGATGCATTTGTTTATGACGAACGTTTTAGAATCCCATTATTGATTTTTGGTTACAATGTCCCAACTAAAAAAATAATTGAACAACAGGTTAGAAGCATTGATATTTTTCCGACAATTTTTGAAATTGCTAAACTAGATCATACTCCACTTGGACACGGAAAAAGTCTATTTCCACTCATTCAAAATAAACCATATAAAGAAATGCCCGCTTTTCTTGAAGGTGCAGCAAATGCTCCAAAATTTGTTAATAAAAATATTATTGGAATAAGAACATCTGAATTCAAATATTTTCGTGACAAATATGATAGTACAGTTAAAGTCCATTTATACGATCTCAAAAATGATCCATTAGAAGAAAAAAATATTGCTGAAAATGATCCTTTAACAGTTAAGAAAATGGAAGAAATTTTGATAAAACTTCAAAATGATAATGGATTTGATTATGAAAAATCTGAACAGATTTTAGATATTGATGAAGAAAAGAAAATTGAAGAAGAATTAAGAAAATTAGGATATATCTAAATCATTTTTTAGCAAAATAATCAACAAAATTATATGCTAACCCAATTTTCTTGAAAATATCATGAATTTAATCTTTATAATGATGGACGGTGCTAGACTTGATCGTATAGTAAATGGAAAAAATTATTCAAATTTAATTAAAAATAGTACTTTCTTCCCAAAAACTATTACCTATGCTCCATACACCATTGCAGCATTACATGCAGTTTTCAGTGGTACATATGGTCACAACAATGGTGTGAATAGTTATTGGTCAACTCCAAAATTCAAAAAAAATGAATACAAGACACTTTCATTATACCTTCAAGAAAAAGGATATCATACATATGCTGATGTAATCAATGATCTAGTTTTACCAAATATTGGTTTTGATTCATTTGTTGTTCATGATGAATTAAATGATGACTTGACGGAAAGACACAAGCTTTTACTAGAAAACATGAAAACAAAATCTGATCAAAACAAAGATTTTTTCCTTTATTTACATTACAGTAATATTCATACTGGAATAATGGAACAAGTTTTAAAAAAATATGATAATTTTAGTGATGAATATTTTTCAAAAAAGAATGAAAATGCAAAATTTTATGATACTTTATTTGAGAATGCAGATGAATATCTTGGAGAAATAATTTCACATTGTAAAAAACTTAACCTTATTGAAAATAGTCTTATTGTAGTTATTTCAGATCATGGAATCAGTATTGGAGAAAAACTTGGTGAACGTGCTTATGGTGTCTATTGTTATGATTATACTTTAATTTCTACTGCACTATTTCATCATCCTTCTATACCAAAAAAAATTACAGAAAATCAAATTCGTTCAATTGATCTGTTACCTACAATATTGGAAATATTATCAATATCTATGGATTCAAATTACAAGCCCATTGATGGTCAAAGCTTGATGCCAATAATTAATGGAAGTAGTGAAGAAAGAATTGCATTTTCCCAATCTGGAAATCCTTTAAAAAATAAACAACCTCCAAAAGAACCAAATGTTTTTTCTATTCGTACAGATAAATGGAAATTTATTTCAAATATTCATAATAATACTGAGGAATTATATGATTTAGAAGTTGATCCTACTGAAGAAAATAATCTAATTAATTTTAATCCTGATATCTCTTCAAAATTGAGACAGGAAATGAATAATACATTACATGATGGAAAACAATTATCTTGAAAGAAGAAAAAATAATTTCTTATTGGTCAGATATGTATTCAAAACCAAATGTTTTTGGAACTGGTCCAACTAAATTAGCTAAAATAGCTCATGATTTAATCCAAGATAAACCTGTCAAAAACGTTCTAGAAATTGGATGTGGGCAGGGTCGTGACTCAATTTTCTTCTCAGAAAAAGGATATTTTATTGAAACTTTTGATATTTCTAAAAATGCAATCACCTTTGTAAATAAAATGAAAGAATCTTTTAATCTAAAAAATTTAAATGCAATTGTTCATGATGTTACAGAAACATTTCCACATTCAAACATGTTTTTTGATTTTATTTTTTCAAATTTAGCATTACAATTTTTTGATATTGATACTTTAGAAAAAATTTTTAATAATATTGATAGGGTAATGAAAGACGAGGCTACGATTTTATTTTCCACAAAAAAGAAAGGTGACAAATATCATGATTTTGGAACTAAAATCAGTGAAGATGCCTATGAACATAAGGGAATTACAAGATATTTTTATGATAAATCTATTTTAGAACAAATGCTTGAACAAAAATTTGAAATATTACGTTTTGATGATGATCGTCACACTAACCCAAATTCAACTGTCAGTGAATGGTGGAAAATTCTCTTAAAAAAAAAGTAAGATTCTAACTTTAATTATTAAATAATTACTAAACACCAAAATAAATTGAATATCTGTTTTAAAGTTATATTACAAACATCATAAATATTTTATTTTTTAAAAAATACCTTTGTAGTAATTAATCCCATAATAGTTGAAAACCAAATAGTTGTAATACGTGTCATAATTGTAATTGATGTTGCTAATGAAATTTCCATTCCTTTATCCGTTAAAAAATTCATTGTAGAAATTTCAGTTAATCCTACTCCGCCAGGTAATAATGATATTGCACCAAAAAATATTGATGAATAAACAACTTCAGTTGTAAAAATAAATCCAAAATCTTGATCAAATGCTAAAAATACCGAATAAATTGATAATGCAAAGAATACTTGAGCCATAATTCCTGTAACCCATGCCTTGATTGTTGTTTTAGGATCTAACATTTCATACATACCATCATAAGATTCTGAAATGTTAACAAAAACTTTCTCTAACTTTTTAATTCTCTTGAAAAAATTTATTATTTTCAAAAATAATTTTTTAGTTCTAATAAGAACATATGCGATTATAATTAAAGGAATAATTATTATTTCAATTATAATTACTTCACTTATTTGTAAAAATATCAATGTAAATGCAATTACAGATATTACTACCCCTAAATCATGAAATCTTTCAATTAAAACTAATGGAAATGTTTTTGATATCTTATGACCATATTTCTTTTTTAAATAATATGATTTGATTGTTTCACCCGCTCCTCCGGGAGTAATACTCATACTTAGTCCTGAAAAATATAACAATGAACTCTCTTTAATTTTTAATTCTATACCTAATCTTTTTAAAAAAATTTTTTGCCTTATCCCCATTATAAAATAAGAAACAAAAGATAAACCAAAAATAATTGGGATGAATTCAATTTTAAATTGACTAATATTTGAAGAAAACTCTGAAAAATCTGAGTATGCAATAAATCCAATATAGAATGCTAGTATTAGAAATACTATGATGATGGCCTTATTCACATGCTACATGAAAAATACTCCAATATCAAATCTCTGATGGATTTTCATTATAACAAATTACGTGAATATGCTGACGACAGGTGAGTAGTTTAATGATTTTACCATTCTGTTGATTTGGAGGATCTTTTTTGTGATTTTTGATATACAAAATTATGAAAGTAGATTGTTTCTATATTTCAGTGATTAAAACAAGCCTACTATGACATTAATATATCTAAATTGAGAAAAACCACCAGTGGATTTCAATCAAGCAGTTTTACTAGTGGGAGGTATGGGAACTAGAATAAATTCTCCAAAATTTGGTGAAAAAACTAAAGTTTTATTGAAATTAGGAGGAAAATCAATCCTTCATCGAAACATGGAAATTTTACGTGATCAATTAGATATCAAACAATTTTACTTAGTTGTTGGTGCTAACAAAGAAATTATACAAGAGTTTTTTGGTTCAGGAGAAAAATTTGGTATTAAAATAGAATATGTAGAATCTAATCCTAATCATGGAATTGCTGATGCATTGTATACCACAAAAAATAAAATCAAAGGAAAATTTATCTTAATGTTGGGAGATGAATTTTATCTTAATTTTGATCATTCAACACTGAAAAATATACCTGAGAAAAATTTTGATGGAATTATTACCTTTATCCAAAGTACAAATCCTCAATCTATTCTAAATAATTATTCAATTAAGACTGATGACAATATGAAAATTTTATGTCTTGAAGAAAAACCATTGGAAACAATTAATGATATGTTGGGATTAGGAACTTTTGTTTTATTTGATTCAATTTTTGATTACATAGAAAAAACTGAAGTGAATCCACGAACTAAAAGAAAAGAAATAATTGATGTAATCTCAAAAATGGCAAGAGATAAAATTATTTTAGCTCATCAATTGTATGGAACTTATGTAAATATTAATAATAATAATGATTGGTTAATTGCTAAATATCTATATAATCAACAAAATTTTAATTCCTTTAAAAAAAGTTTAATCATTCCTGTTTACAATGAGGTAAATTCTATTACTTTTGTTTTAGATGATTTTAAAGATGTCGTAGATGAAATAATTGTTGCTGATGGAGGAAGTACTGATAATACTATTGAAAAAATTAAAAATTTTAATCACCCTAAAGTTAAACTTGTCCAAAAAAAATTTTTGGGATATGGAGATGCTCTAAGAAATGGAATAGATTTAGCCTCAGGAGATATAATAATACTTGTTGAGGGCGATGCTACATTTCGTTCACGAGATATTTTCAAAATGTATGAGTACATCAAAGATTGTGATATGGTGATGGGAACTAGAACTACTAGAGAATTGATTGCTCAAGGCGCAAACATGAATTCAAAATTACGATTTGGTAATTTAATACTGGCCAAAATAATTGAAGTTTTTTGGTGGAATGACGGGGGATCTAGATTAACAGATGTTGGATGCACTTTTAGATTATTTTGGAAATCAGAATATGATAGTATAAAAAATAATTTCATAGGCATTGGCCCTGAATTTTCCCCTGAAATGATGATAGAATTTCTTCGCAATAACAAACGGATAATTGAAATTCCAGTAAGCTACTACAAAAGAATCGGAGGCGCCTCTAAACACTCAGAAAGTGTTTTTGATATTGCTAGAACTGGATTTAAAATGTTAGGAATAATACTAAAAAAGAAATTTAGATAAAAGAAATAATATGTGTGCAAACATACGGGTTTTTGGTATAAAAGCTTTTTAAATGAAGAATAAGATGTTTTCGTTGTATGAAAATACAGTTAATTCGATACCATGATCTGGATAATACAAATACTAGATTGGCCGAGAGTTTAAACAAAAAACAGGGTGTATTACCTCCTTTAGGACTGGCATATTTAGCATCATCTCTCGAAAAAGCAGGACATGAAGTTGATATCATTGACGCTATTGCTTTGGCTCTTTCAAAAGAAGAGGTTGATATTAGAATAAAAAAATTTAATCCTAAAATAGTTGGCATTACTGCAATGACTCCTACAATTTTGGGAGCATTTGAAGCTGCAAAACTTGCAAAAAAAAATGGTGCTTTAACTGTAATTGGTGGTGTTCATATGTCTATTTTACCTCTTGAAACATTACAACAAGATTTTGTAGATTTTGGAATAGTAGGTGAAGCTGAAGAATCTTTAGTTAAATTATGTAATGCATTAGAAAATAATGAATCTTATGAAAATATTGATGCATTATGTTATAAAAAAGAAGGAAGGATAGTTGTTGGTCAACCTGAATTTATCCAAGATGTTGATTCCTTACCGATGCCTGCTTGGCATTTATTACCAATGAAAAAATACTCATCAATTATTGGATTGAGTCCTACTAGTACTATGATGGGTTCAAGAGGATGTCCATATTTATGCGGATTTTGTTATAAAACTCCGTCTGATAAAAAATATCGTATTAGAAGTGTAGAAAAAATTGTTGATGAAGTAGAATATTTGATTGAAAATTTTGAATTGAAAGAAATTATGTTTTATGATGATCTTATGCCACAAAAATATGCAAAAGCATTATCTGAAGAAATTATAAAAAGAAATGTAAAAATCAGATGGCAAACTCCACAAAGAGTAAATTTGGTAAATCCTGAATTATTACAATTAATGGCTAAAGCAGGTTGTAGAGTTTTACGATTTGGTGTTGAACAAGGAGATCCTGATCAAATGGCATTTGTTGAAAAAAGAATTGACATGGATCTAGTTAGATCTGCTTTTCGTGATGCAAAGAAGGCAGGCATTGATACATTTGCTTATTTCATAATTGGGTATGTTAATGAAACTGAAAAAACAATGCAAGCTACAATTGATCTTGCTAAAGAAATTGACCCAAAATATGTAATGTTTACAAAAGCTGTTCCATTACCAAGTACACCATTAATGACTCAAGCAGTTGAACAAAACTTAATGGATCCTCAATACTGGTCAAAGTTCACTTTGGGCCAAAAAGTGGATCCTATTGAACCATTAGTTCCAGATGCAGAGAAATGGGTTAAAAAAGCATATAGAGATTTTTACCTAAGACCTTCAAAGATATTATCTCAATTACTAGGAATAAGAAGTTTAGATGATTTAACTAAAAGCATTAATGCATTAGTTGGTCTAATGAATTTTAAAATGAGTGAAAATGCTTTTACCGTGATTAAAAAGTCATATTATGAAAGAGAAATTCCAAAAGAAGGTGCTGAAGAATTTCCAAATTATACTGATCCATTAATAAAAATGAAAGATCTGAAAAATCAGCTAGATGAGTTTGAATTAAAAAATAAGAGTTAGACTTTAGTTACTTCAATTATTTTTTAAACAAAATATAATATTAGAATTTAGATATGAGATTTTTAATATTTTCAGGAGATATTAGTGAAAACAAAGTATTAATTCAATCCAAAACTTATTTTCAAATGTAGCAATGAATAAAAATCAAATTTTCAACTTGGCTATTTTAGTTTTAGCCATTGGTGTTTTTCTAATGTTTTCCTTAAAATATATGAATTTTACATATGATGATAGTTTTATCATATACAGATATTCTGACAATTTGGCAAATGGTCATGGTTTTTCATGGAATTATGATGGAAAACCCGAATTTGGTTTTACAAGTTATTTTCATACTCTTTTGGTTGCAGGTGGTATGAAATTAGGATTTGATCCTCTTTTATTCAGTAAAACATTAACAATATTTTCTGGAATAGTTACATTGGTAGTGGTCGGTTTCATTGTAAGGGAATTTACCGAGAGAAAATTCAAATATTATTTTTTATCATCATTAGTTTTAGGATTTCTTCCCCACTTTGGATTACATGCAATTTCTGGAATGGAAACAATAATGTTTGTGATGTTTTTTGTCATAACCACTTATTCTTATTTAGTATTTTTAAGAACAAACAAAAAAAAACATTTAGCTATTTTACTCGTTTTGATAATTCTCACTACTTTCACACGATATGAGGGTGCATTACTTAGTATTGGAATTATCTTACATCAGTTTTACAATAGTTTAATTTTAAAAAACTCAACAAATTTCAAAAAAATTGCCATTTTTTGTATCCCAATAATATTTCTAATTGGGATACTTGTATTGAATAATTCTTATCAAGGTCAATTTTTACCAAACCCATTTTTCATGAAAAACACTACAGAATTATCTGATCTTGTTAGAAATTCATACTTTATTTCCTTTGTTTTAGTTTTAATGATTGCACATATTTTACTGATCGTATTAAATTTTAAAGAAATTATCAAAAATCCAAAATCAAGTTACTTTTTAATACAAATAATAGTGATGTTAGTTCCATTTTTGTTTGTTTCACAATGGGGAAATTTCCAGTATAGATATTATTTTCATGTTATACCCTTAATCATCTCATTATCTATCTTCTCTTTTTATTTAATTAAACCAAAAATTATTCAGGGACAAAAACATCCAAAATTTATTATTATTATTATTTTAATTGTTCTTGTTTCATATAATTTTTCGTCAAATTGGGAAGTTAGGAGTTTTACAGAAGATTTTACAAATACTATGGAAAGTACCCAAATTAAAATTGGAAAAATTTTAGGTAAATATGATGATCTTAAACATAACACTATTGCAACAGTCATTGATGCTGGGGCTATCCCTTATTTTTCCAAATGGCAAGTATATGACTATACTTTTAATGATAGATATACTATACAAAATGGATTTACTGCAGATTATTTTTACCAACAAAATCCTGTCATAATAACTCTGAATCATCATAGCGCATATCCACAAGATGATTTGGTTCATTTAGAAGATAATATCATTAAATATTATCAAAATAAACAAGGTGACGGTGAAAAAGCTTGGATATCTCATCCAGAATTTGATAATTTTGAACTAATAGCTTCATATCCAAAAATTTTGATCTTTGTCGAAAAAGAATTTGCTAGTCAAAACCCTCAATTAATACAGGAACTAATTGACAATGCTTCAGATCCACTTTCTATTCCTTAGAGACTAAAGACAATTTTTTAATTTCATCATAATCAATTACATATAGTTTAACATGGTACTGATAACCAAAATCCCTAGAATCATACACATTTCTCAAATAGGAATATTCATTTTCATTATAAAATACATCAATTAGATAATTAGGAATATTATGATTCACATCTATTATTAAATGAGTTAAACCATTTTCTTTACCATCCATAACAAAATTCTCTAATGAAGTATATTCTTTTATTGAAAGTCGTTTTATCTCAAAAGAATTTCTTAATTCACCATTAGTTGTGGAGATGGGCCATCTATTAGCAATCTCTGCCTGTTTGATATATTCCTCTACTAAAGATCCCTTATTGACCCCTTTAACATTTACAATAATGTCTTTAGCTATAGAAAAAGCTTCATCATCATATTCATAATCCAATTTTTTTAGATCTAAAAATATCATTGAGCTTACAATGATACTTGCAACTACTAAACCTAGAAGTAACTTTTCATTTCGAAAATTTTCCCCTAACCAATTTATTCCAAATAGTGAAATTACACAAAACATTGGAAAAAGTACAAAAACATAACGAGTATCTGGAGCTATAGATGTTGAATATAATATCGGTAATGCCAATATTCCAGGAATAATGATTAACAAATAATTTGGATAATTAAAATGCCTAAAAATAGGAATTAATCCTAATGGAACAAAAATTATAAAAATTGGAATTAATGTCCATCCAAATAATTTGATTCCTGAGAACCAATCAGGGCCATAAAGTTCATTCAAATTCCCATTTGATTCTACAGGATTATTGGAATAATTACTAATTTCGATAAGAACCCTTCCAATAATTGCATCATTTTCACAGCATTGAATTCTATGAATTACAATTGGTGATAAAACAATCAAGAAAATTACCAAACATGCTAAAAACATTAGCAAATCTTTACGATTTTTTCTAAATCGTAAAAAATAGATTATTGAAAAAGCTACAAACCAAAATTGACCTTCAGGCCTAATTATAGTTGCCCAAGCAAAAAATCCAAATGATGAATAAATCATTTTTTTATTTGAATTTAAAAAAAATAACATTCCCAATGAAATTACTAAAATGTATAATGATTCAGAAACACCTAAAGTTGAATTAATTATTATTCTTGGCTCAAAAGCAAAAATAATTGCTCCAATTAATGAATAATTTTCTGAAAAAAATTTTCTACAAATAAAATAAATTGGAATTACAGTTAATCCTGATAAAATTACACTGATCATTCTTTGTAAATTCATATAATCTATGAATCTATCTGAATGAAAATTCATAAAAAATAATGAAAGAAATTCTGGCCATCCACTTTGTGACAAAGTATAATTCGGTAGATTCCCTAAAATGCTAATATCTAATGCATACAAAAAATAACCTGCAAATGCATCTAAAGTTACTGGAATTCCATATGGAATATAATAAAATCTAATTATTAGTGCAACAATAAAAATTATGGATAGAAAAAATATTGATTTTTTTTCAATATTCAGATATTTTGATTTTTGATTTACAGTAGAGTGATTTCTTTCCAATAACATTTGTAAATAAAAAATGGTATTAAACTGTCACATTTATTTTTGTTGAATTTTGTAAAATTTACTAATAATTATAAAAAAAAGTGATTCTATTGTAGTAGATATAACAAAAGCAGCCGCAATTCCATAAACATCATAGAATTTTCCTAAAATTAACATTCCTAAAATAATGGAAACCAAAAAAATACTAGAACTAATTAAAATTATTTTATTTTGGAGATTTCCTAGAAATTTTGAGATATACATATAATTTATTGTTCCTGGAATGATTCCTAAACTCATTATCTGTACAATTATTACTGCCTCTACAAATTCTGGAAACATCATTTTTACAATAATTGGAGAAAAAATTATTCCTAAGAATGCAATTCCTATCGATACCATTACGGTGATTTTTTTTAAGAAAATACTTGGATTCCCACTTGCATCTTGTGGTAAAATATATTGAAAAATTATGCTAGGAATTATTAGAAACATTGTGTAAAATTGTATTCCTAATGCATAATTTCCTAATATTGCAAAACCAAAAATTGGTGCAATTAATATTTTATCTATTGATGATGAAAAAATCCTAGAAAATTGTAATAAGTAATTGTTTAAGATGAATTTTTTTTTAGATTTTAAATCTACAAAATTAATTTTATTATTTTTAAATTCTTTTACATACAAGACGATAAATGGTAAAAATGATAATGCAATTCCTAAAACAATTCCATCATTTCCAATAATATGATAAAGTAAAATAGCAAAAAATACCATTAAAGATTTTTGGATTATTGTTAATTTCATATATTGTTTAAATAATTTTCTACCCAGAAACTCTGCTGAAATTAAAATGAATATCACATATGTAAAAACATGAAGGCTTGCACCAGGATTGTAAAAAATGAAAAAAACTGTAATTGCACCTATAGCACTTGTAGTAAATACTATTGTCGAAATAGTTTGTAGAATCCTTTCCCCTTTTGCTGCATAAACGGTTAAAGCACTTGGTGCTCCTATCATAGCAACTACACTTCCAATTCCTGCTATTGTTAGATAATACATAATTTCACCATAGATTTTATCCCCTACTAATGATGCAATGTAAAGCCAAAAACCAACCGCTATTATAGAAGGAATAGTATTTGCAATACCTAAAAATGAAATTTCTTTTAACACTAAAAAATGATCAGTAATTTTTTTCCAAACCATATTTTATACAAAATATTTTATGGATTATAAGCTCTTAAACTTTCAATACATAATTTTCTCATAATAATTAAGTGTGAATTTTTATATATCATATTTTAAATAAATTTATGAATATAGATTTTCCAAACTCTCGCGAGAAAGAATGTTTATCAGCAATTTCTAAAAAACAAAATTTTATTATGTTTTTAGCAATGAAGATTGCATTAGTTAATCCTAAAATATATGATCTTTTCTTTCAAATTTATTTCGAATTTAGAAGACTAAAAAATTTGAAATGGGGTTTTTTCATTCCTTCTCCTGCCACTATTCCGCATTTCTTAGTTATTGGTTTCCCAAAAGCAGGAACAACATCCATGCATGAATATCTTTTACAACATCCGAATATTATTGGTTCTTGGGCAAAGGAAACTCATTTTTTTAGCTATGGATATAACAAAGGATTAAAATTTTATTTCAAGTTTTTTAAATTTAATAAAAATAAAAATTCTCTTTATTTTGAGAGTTCTCCAGAATATATCTATTATATCAAAGCACTAAAAAGAATAAAAAAACTTAATCCAAAAATGAAATTAATTGTATGTCTAAGAAATCCTATTGATCTTAGTTTTTCTTCATATAATCAATTAAAAAATCTTGGTTTTGAAACTGAAAGTTTTGAAAAAGTTTTACTAAAGGAAAACTACAAACTCGAATTACATACTAAGAGATTAGAAAATGATGTTTACACTGCGTATAATAGGCCTATTTTTTTACCTTATTTGTACATCTCCGAGTTTGTTACCTATATTAAAAATACATTAGATATTTTTGATAAAAAAAACATTTTTTTTGTTGATTCATGTGATCTTAAAAATAATACCCAAAAAACTATGAATGAGATTTTTGAATTTTTAGGTTTAGAAACTCATAAAATTGAAATCAGTTTACATAATAAAAGTAATTATTCAGGAAAATTACCCTTGGACATTAGAAAAAATTTATCTAAACATTTTCAACCTTTCAACCAAGAATTAGAAAAATTGTTAAATAAAAAATTTAATTGGAACTGAATATCTACTTTAGTTTCATTACCCTCATTCCTTCCTCAATCCCTTTCATAATGATTTTTGTTTCATTTTGAAATTTTTGATTATTTAGATTTACATTTGCTCTTTTTGCAGGTAAATTTAGGACATCCGATACTATTGGCATAATTTTGTCTTTATTCAACTCAAAAATTTTTGCGACATTTAATGCCCATTCATATCTATTTATGAAATCAGGACCAACAACATGGTAAATCCCACAAGAATTAAAACTAATTAGCTTTTTTATTGCTTTTATTATGTCTGGAATAAAAGTTGGTGTGTTATACCAATCTGTGACTTCTCTAAATGAATTATTATTTTGTAATGAATTCAGAACTCTTAACATGGAATTGGAATGTTGCCATTTCTCTGTCCAATAATACGGATGATCTATTCTTATAATGAGATAAGGTAGTTTTGAATTTTTTACTAATTCTTCTGCACTTTTTTTAGTTACACCATAATATGATATTGGAGATGTTGGATCCTCTTCATAATATTCTGATTTACTTCCATTAAATACTGCTGAAGTTGATAAAAAAATTAATTTAGATTTATTTTCTTTACATCCTTCAATTACATTCAAAGTTCCTTCTACATTGACTTTATCTGCAAGTTCTTGATTTTTTTCACACAAATCTACATTTGTTATGCCTGCCGTATGAATAACTATGTCTGGGTTATGTTGATTGATAATTTTGATTGTCTCATTTTTCTTTGTTATGTCTAGAAAATATCCTTCTTTTTCTTCAATTAATAATTCATGTTCAAAATATGTAAATTTTACATCAATTTTTCCTCGTAAAAAATCTTTGAATAAATTAAATCCTACTACACCACTACCGCCAATAATTAGAACTTTCAATTTTTAATCCATAAATAATTTATACGATAAATCTTTTTTTGATATAATTGGTGGCACAATTGGCCAATTGATTTTAAAAATATTGTCATCCCATCTTATTCCTGTTGAAGACTCAGGTTCATAAAATTCTGACATTTGATAGAAAACTTCTGTATTTTCTTCCAATGTCTGAAATCCATGTGCAAATCCTTCTGGAACATAAAGCATTTTGTAGTTATTTTCTGATAACTCAACACTGTTCCATTTTTTATATGTTTTAGATTTCTCTCTCAAATCTATTATCACATCAAAAATTTTACCTTTTGTACATCTGATTAATTTTACTTCGTTATGGGGAAATTTTTGGAAATGCATTCCACGTAATGTACCTTTTTTTTTATTAAATGAAATATTACATTGGACAATTTTTTCGTTTAGATTATTTTCTTTAAAGATATTTGTATCCCATGAGCGAGAAAAAAATCCCCGTGAATCATTAATTTTATCAATTTCAATAATAAAAGCATCTTTAAATTTTGTTTTTATAAATTTCATCGATATATTCTCACCTCTGGAATGGGAATGACAAATTTTCCTCCCCATTTATGTATATTTTTCATCTGAAGCATTATTTCTTTTTTCAAATTCCAAGGTAAAATTAACACATAATCTGGTTTTGTTTTATAAATTTCATTTGGGGCTCTAATTGGAATATGACTTCCAGGTAAATACCATCCTTGTTTATGAGGATTCATATCTACTGTATATTTTATCAACTCTGAATCAATTTTACAAAAATTCAGTAATGTATTTCCCTTTGCAGGTGCACCGTATCCTACAACAACTTTGTTATCTTCTTTTGCTTTATGAAGAAATACTAGTAATTTTTCTCTTATTGAATAAACTTCATGAGGAAAATTTGTATATGTGGAAATTTTTGTTAGACCAAATATTTTTTCTTTTTCAAGTATTTTTTTAACAGATTTTCTTTCTTTATGAATATTATCTTCCATATGTTTAACAAAAATTCTTAAAGATCCTCCATGAGTGTTTAATTCTTCTACATCAAAAATTTCCAATTTATGTATACTAAATAATTTTTTTAATGTAATTAATGAAAAATATGAAAAGTGTTCATGATAAATTGTATCAAATTGGTTTTTATCAATTAGTTTCAATAAATGAGGAAATTCTAAAGTAATAATCCCATTTGGTTTGAGTATAATTTTTAATCCTTTGACAAAATCATTTAATTTAGGAACATGTGCTAAAACATTGTTTCCTAAAAGTAAATCTGGTTGTCTTTCTGATTTTACAAGTTCTTTAGCTAATTTTACACCAAAAAATTTTGTTATGGTGGGAATTTTCTTTTTCTTGGCAATTCTAGCCACATTTTTAGCTGGCTCTATTCCTAAAACAGGAATTTTGTATTTTTTGAAATATTGTAATAAATATCCATCATTACTAGCAATCTCCATAACTAGGTTGTCTGAATCTAAATTAAATTTTTTTTTCATTTTTTTAACATACTCTTCTGCATGTTTTAACCATGTTTTAGAATATGATGAAAAATATGCATATTCTGAAAAAATATTTTTTGGACTTTCAAATTCTTCTAATTGAACTAACAAACATTTTTTACAAATTAATACATGTAAAGGAAATTTCTTTTCTTTTTTAATCATATTTTTTTTTAAATATGCATTTGATAGTGGTGTCCGTCCTAAATCCACAAATGTTTTTTCAATTATTTCACCACAAATTCTACATTTAATTGTCTTCATTTTTATCATAAATCTTGAAATTTTTTAATTTGTTCTTCTGTTGTTTTTCTCATGTCTTTTCCCTCAAAATATTTTTCATACCATTCAATTGTCCATTTCAATGTAGTTTCTGTATTTATTTTTGAATTCCATCCTAATCTGGATTTGGCTTTTTGACAATTTAAAATTAAATTACTTGCTTCGTGCAATTCACTATTCTCAATAATCCAATTTATTTTATCTTTCCATAATTTATTAAATTCTTCAATTATCCATGAAACTGGTTTTATTTCTTTTTTATCTGGTCCATAATTCCATCCTTCGGAATACTCTGTTTGGTCATTCCATAATTTTTCAGCTAATTTGATGTATCCATTAAGTGGATCCAACACATGTTGCCATGGTCTTAATGCATTTGGATTTCGAATTTTTACACTTTTTTTATTTTTAATTGAACGAATAATATCTGGAATTAATCTATTTTCCGCCCAATCTCCTCCTCCTAAGACATTCCCTGCTCGAACTGATGCTAATGCAACATTATTTTCAGAATCAGAATTGAAAAATGAGTTTCTGAATGATTTTGTAATTAACTCTGCACAACCCTTGCTATTACTATAAGGATCATATCCTCCCATAGGATCATCTTCGGTATATCCTTTCATTGATTCATTATTTTCATAGCATTTATCGCTTGTAACATTCACTACAGCTTTGGTTTTCTTTGTTTCTTTTATTGCATAAAGCAAATTCACTGTTCCCATAACATTTGTTGAGTAAGTTTCAATTGGATCTGAGTATGATTTCATAACAAGAGATTGTGCTGCCATATGAAAAACAATTTCAGGTTTGCATTTATTGAGACTTTCTTTTAAAAATTCATAGTTTTGAATATTGCCTATTATTGATTCAATATCATTTTCTATATTTGATATTTCAAACAAACTAGGATTTGTTGGTATTGATTTTGAAAAACCAGTGATGTCAGCTCCTAATTTCTTTAACCAAATTGTTAACCAACTTCCTTTAAACCCTGTATGGCCTGTTATCAGAATTTTTTTGTTTTTCCAAAAACTTTTATTCATTCCCAAATTTTCCAGGGGGCGTTATTGTTTTTCCAAAGACTTTCTAAATAATTTTTATCCCACAATGTATCTACTGGATGCCAAAAACCTGTATGTCTATATGCTGATAATTGACTATTTTCAGCTAATTTTTCTAATGGTTCTTTTTCCCAAACTGTGGAATCATCTTTAAGATAATCAAAAACTGAAGACTCTAAAACAAAATATCCTCCATTTATCCAACCTCCATCACCCATTGGTTTTTCTTCAAACCTATTTACTACATTTTCAGTTAATTTCATACTGCCAAATTTTCCAGGTGGTTGTACAGCTGTAACAGTTGCAATTGTATGTGCATTTTTGTGAAGTTTAATTATTTGTGAAATATCTATATTACTTATTCCGTCACCATATGTGAAACAAAATGTTTCATCCTCTAAATGCGATTCAATTCTTTTTAATCTACCTCCTGTCATTGTATTAAGTCCTGTATCTACTAATGTAATCTTCCATGGTTCAGCAAATTTTTTATGAACTTCCATTTTGTTATTTTTTATATCAAATGTTACATCTGATCTATGAAGAAAATAATTTGCGAAATATTCTTTTATAATATATCCTTTATATCCACAACAAATTACAAAATCATTTATTCCATAATTTGAATAATTTTTCATTATATGCCACAAAATTGGCATTCCACCAATCTCTATCATTGGTTTAGGTTTTAGATGAGTCTCTTCACTAATTCTTGTCCCATACCCACCTGCCAAAATTATTGCTTTCATTTATGCAAAACATTCTTTGAATTCAGTAATTAAGAGCTTTGGTGTTAATTTTAATTTCATTTTTAATTACATCTAATATTTTTAGACTCCATCCTTAATTTATTACTCTATTTTCTTGCCAAAATCATCAATAAATTTTAAAAATAAATGTAGTATGATAAACTAATCCAAAAGAATCTTGATAGTTTTATAAATAATTCAGATAAATAAAATTGGTAATTGTTAAGTAATAATACTATATCTGGATTAATTAAAGGAATCTACCATACTTGGAAAAGTAAATTCATATGGTTTAATCTTTACAGAAAATCCTTCAAAAATTACCCATCTGTAATTTTTAATCAAATTAGAACAAACTTTCCTCTTAATGCAATTCTTAAAAATGGTGAACAATTTGTGATGAATTCAATTGATGAAACTGCATTATTTGCACTATTGTCTGATCATAAAAATATGAATTATGATAAAAAAACTGATATGTTGACAGTATCGCTTTCTTCAGAATTTATTCGTTCATCTGTAAAACTTTTTGGAATTATTCAAAATACAGATACAATTTTAGCATTCAGTCAAAGAGATGGTACTTATGAAAACTTACCATTGAAAGATAAAATAATTATTGATATAGGTGCATGTACTGGTGATACTTCGATTTACTTTGCACTTAAGGGTGCAAAAAAAATTATTGCAGTTGAACCTTTTCCAAAAAATTTTGAAATTTTAAAAAAAAATATTACAGAAAACCACTTTAATGAATCAATAATCCCAATTTTAGCTGCATGTGGTTATTCTAAAAAAGAAATTCTAATTGATCCAAATCTTCATGATGGAATGAGATCTGTTTTACATGAATTCCCTGATGGAATTAAAATTTCTACCATCACTCTTGAAGAAATCATTAAAGACTTTGATATAAGTAATGCAATTCTAAAATTAGATTGTGAAGGGTGTGAATATGAAACAATTCTAAATTCTTCATCAGATATTTTACAAAAATTCACTGATATTCAAATTGAATATCATGATGGATACAAAAATTTAGAAGAAAAATTACTTTCTGCAAGTTTTGAAGTATCTCATACTGTAATAGATAATATCAATAGGGGTCATATTCATGCAAAAAGAAAAATTTAGACATATTCTATGACTAATTACATACTAAACATAATAATCATAAACCAAACTTGATTGAATGATAACATGTCAAAACCATCTGTTTTAATGGTAGTGTCTAAATATCCTCCAGATTTTGGACATAATACCGTTATTAACAATCTATGCAAATGTTTGAATGATTTAGGTTGTCGAACTGCAATCGGTGCATTTTCGTTTGATAGTGATCCTCCTCATAGTATTGAAAAAGTAAAACTAAGTAAAATAAAATTATTAACTTTTGGAGTCAAGTATCTAAATTTTGATATTATCCATTCTCATCAACCTAGAGTAAATTATTATCTCTTATTTAGAAAACCAACTAAACCAATAGTTATGCATGTACATGGAGCTTCAAATAAAATTCATGACATTAACTTCAAATTCTCTATGTTGTTATTTAAAAATAGAATAACAAAAACTATTGCTGTATCTCACTCTGCTTCTTTAAAAATTAAACAACTCATTGGAAATATTTCTTTAGAAGTAATCTATAATGGAGTGGATACTACTTTTTACAATCCTGACTTACCTCTTACTTTCAAAAAAGGTTCACCTCAATTATTATTTGTGAGTGGATTACGAAAATACAAGAATGCAAAAACTTTGATTTCTATCATGCCTAAACTCATTCAAAAACTTCCTGATACTCATTTACAAATAATTGGCGACGGTAGTGAATATGAAACTTTAAAAAATCTTGTTAAAGATAAAAAATTAGAAACAAAAATTGAACTTACAGGAAAAATCATTGATGAAGAAGAACTTCGATTACGTTATGCCTCATGTGATCTATATATCTCTGCAAGTTCTTTAGAAGCATGTCCTGTTTCTCCTTTTGAAGCAATGTCTTGTGGAAAACCATTGGTATTGTATGGAATAGATCCACATAAAGAAATAATCGAAGCCTCCCACGCTGGTTTGATTTTTCATTCATTAAATGAAAAAGAAATATGTGAAAAAATTCAAAAAGTTTTTGACAATAAACTTTGTTTTGGCAAGGAAGGAAGAAATTTTGTAATTAAACATAGTTGGCAAAATGTAAGTAAAACATTCATCAATCTTTATGAAAAAATATCTAAAAATTAATTTAAATTCATTTTTAACTCACCATGATACATCAATGATGTGAAAATACTCATTACTGGAGGTTTAGGTTTTGTAGGCAGTCATTTATCTGAAAGTCTTTTACTTGATAAACATAAAATTATCATTTTAACACGAAATCTTGATTCTAAATCAAAAATTATGAAACAATTGCCTAAAGCAAAAATTGAAAAAGTCGATGTTACTAATTTCCAAAAACTTTCAAAAATCATTAAAAAACATAAGCCTGATGCAATTTTTCATTTAGCAGGAGAAACTTCACATCAAAACTCATTTCAAGATCCTATGTATGATGTTGATGTTAATGCAAAATCAACATTATGTATTCTGGAAACAATGAGAAATTTTATTCCTAAATGTCGATTAATACTTGGCAGTACATTTATTGTAATTGGAAAACCTGAGAAATTACCTGTCAATGAAAATAGTAAATGTAATCCTACAACAATTTATGGAACAAATAGATTGACTAGCGAACATTTTTGTAATATTTATCATAATGTTTATGGGTTGGATACACTAGTTTTTAGAATCACAAATTCTTTTGGTCCTAGGGAACAGTATAAAACCCCAAAAAAAAATGCTTTGAATTATTTAATTTATAAATCATTTAATGATGGAAAAGTAACAATATACAATCAAGGTAAATTTTTTAAAGATGTAATTTTTATCACAGATGTTATTTCTGGTCTAAAAACAATATTATACAAAGGAAAATCAGGAGAACTTTATTGGATTTCATCAGGTAAAAAAACATGGTTTTATAATATTGGAAAATATCTGAAAAAATTTACAAATACTACTGTAATATATGAGAACCCTCCTTCATATACAACAAAAGTAGATGTGGGAAATTTTGTAGCTGATAATTCTAAATTAAAATCATTGGGATGGAATTTACAAACATCTGTAAAAGACGGAATCGAACAAACTTTGAATTATTTTAAATCTAATTCATTATAATTTTTTAAATAATGTTTGAATAAAATATTATCTCAAATTTTTAAATATTCTTTGACTGAAATAAACTTAAAATCATTCAATACTTTTTCAAATTTCTTTATTGCCCCTTTAAGATTATAATAATAATGCCAGCCATATGTTTTAATTTTTGGCATTTTTGGATCTAAATCTTTTGGATGAATATAAAAAATGAACGAATTCTTATTTCTATTCATTTTATTCAATCCATATTTAATATATGAATAAGGTAAAAATCGTAAATGAAATCCTCCTGCAATAGGTATGTTACCTATAATAGGTATTTTGTGAGTTGCCATTGGTAATTCTATTAGATCACTTTTTTTATCTTCAAATGTTGGATTAGTGATATTTACTCTGTAGATTGTTCTAGGTGCTTTTGGAATTCCATATAATGGTGTTTTAACAGGAAAAATACTTGAATCGTATTTTAGATTTTCTGATAAAATTCGCATTGCCCAAAATGATTTTTTATCAATTGAAAAATATGGAGCTCTAAAACCCAAAACTTTTTTCCCTGTAATTTTTTCTAGAATTTCCAGAGATTTTTTAAGATCATTTTCAAATTCTTCTTCTGTTGTTTTTCTTATATCTAGGTGAGAATAACTATGACTAGCAATTTCATGCCCTTTATTGTCAATTTCTTTGATCAAATCTGGAAATTTTTCAGCAATATATCCCAATGTAAAAAATGTGGCTTTAATTTCATATTTTTCAAATAATTCTAAAATTCTATTTGTACTTTTTTCTATCCTACTTTCATAATTTGACCATTGTTCAAATGGAAGATCACAAAAATAATCTTCTAAATCTACTGACATTATATTTTTAATTTTCATATTTTTAAGCCTGATAATTTCTCAACAAATTATCTTTATCTTAAATATTGATATAGACATGATATTATAAAAATCACAATCATGTTATCTGTAGCCTGTATCCCAGCTTTTAATGTTGCTAATCAAATAAGCGATGTAATAAAAAAATCACAAAAATTTGTTGATAAAGTAATTGTATGTGATGATGGTTCATCAGATGCAACATTTGTAAATGCTGAATTATCTGGTGCACTTGTAATAAAACATGAAAAAAATCGTGGAAAAGGAGCAGCTTTAAAAACTCTCTTTCAAAAAGCCAAAGAACTTGAAGCAGATATTATAATTACTATAGATGGTGATGGTCAGTTCTTACCTGAAGAAATCTCAAAATTATCTGAACCAATTAAAACAAATCAATATGATGTTGTTATAGGAAATCGTTTTTTAGATAAACATGAAATGCCTGCTTATAGAAAAGTAGGTAATAAAATGCTTGATAAATTTACAAAATTAGCAGTAAATCTTCCATTTGAAGATACTCAAAGTGGATTTCGTGCATATTCTAAAAATGCAATAGAAAAAATATTTTTTTCTACAAATGGATTTGGAGTTGATTCTGAGATTCTTGTTGATGCAGTAAATAAAGATCTTAAAGTAACAGAACAATATGTTACGGTTATTTATGATACTGGAGAAAAAACTTCAACAAAGAATCCTATATCTCATTCTATGGGAGTAGTAGCATCAATTATTGAATTAGTTGCAATAAATCATCCATTAAAGTATCTGGGAATTCCTGGCTTTATTTTATTAATAATTGGTATAGTTTATTCAGTTGTGGTAATGACAATGTTTAATGAAACTAGATATTTTTCAATCCCTTCTACACTATTGGCATTGGGTAATTTAGTTTTAGGATTGATGCTTTTGTTAATGTCTGTTGTTTTGTATAGTATTTCTCACCAATCAAAACGTAATACATAATTTTAGTATCAATCTACATCAATTATTTTGATGACTCTTGCAGGATTACCGCCAACCACACAATTGTCTGGAACATCTTTTCCAATCACACTTCCAATCATGGTCATTGAATTTTTTCCAATGGTCACTCCTGATGTGATAATTGTACCTGGTGCTATTACTGCTCCCGATTTTATTTTCACTGGTTCAACTTTTCTAGGATACCCATGATTTTTGAGATACAAATTTGCTGTAGGATTAGAATGAACAAATATTATGGAATTTGAACCAATTCCAACATTATCTTCTATGGTAATTAATTGTGGGTACAGCAAATCTAATTGGACATATGGAGAAAAATAACAATTTTTACCAATTTTTACTCCTCTAGCTCGTTGCATTGTAATTATCCATTCTGATAATGGTGATGAATATGCTAAGGAATGAAGAATCCAAGACTTTAGAAATTTTGTTCTTAGTTTAAATTTTCCAAAGGTTCCTTTGAAATTATAATATTCCATAATTTCTTTCTCATTTACTGAATGAAAATCATCATTTTTTTCCATTTCTAAATTAAAACTATTCTTGTAACATAAATCGCTTTATCTTACCATACTCTGTTTTAGGAAATTCATCTATGAATTCAATATCTATAGGCACTTTATATCGTTCCATATTCTTAATACAATAAGTAATTATTTCTGATTTTTTTATTTGTGAACCCTTTGTTTTTTTAACAATTAATTTAATCACATTTCCAAAAGTATCATGTTTTTTTCCAACAACTACTGCATCTTCAATTTCAGATAGTTCTTTTACTATTTTTTCAATTTCATAAGGATTAACCTTATTTCCTGCAACATTGATAATGTCATCATTTCTTCCAACTAAATACAAATAACCATCAGAATCTATCGTACCTAAATCTCCTGTTTCTAACCACCCCATTACAATATTTTTATCTGCTTCAACATTATCCCAGTAGTTATCTATAACATTTTTTCCTTTTATCAAAATATTTCCTTGTTTCCCTTCATTATTTTTTTTCACAATTTTTATTTGTACATTTGGTGCAGGAACTCCTACAGAAGTTTCTTTTTTAATATCATCTTTAAAAATCATAAAAGTCGATCTTGACGCTTCTGTTAATCCATAATAAGTTGCCAAGTGACCATTTTTTAAAATTTTTTTATATTCTTTTACCGTTGAAATCGGAATTGATGTACTATTTGTCATGATTAATCTTAGATTCGAAAAAGTTTTTCCAGCTTTTTCTCTTAAATTTTTTAAAATGGTTGTAAGTGTTGATGGAACTGCTGCAAATGTTGTTGCTTTTTTATCTTCAATTACATCTAACACACTTGTTATCTCTGAAGTATTTTTCTGAATTACTAATGATGCTCCTGAGAAAATTGATGTATGAACACAACCTAATCCAAATGAATGAAAGAAAGGGAGTGGAACCACATTCATATCTGATGAATTATAGCCTAAAACTTTGATGATGTTGTTTGTGGTAAATTCAGATTGAGAGTGAGTTATACCTACCCCTTTTGGTTTAGATGTTGTTCCTGAAGTGAATAATAGATATGCATAATCATTCATTTTTGGTTTCATTTTCACTGTTGAATTTTTCTTTTTTACTATTTCAGAATATTCTATTAAATTATTTTCCATCAAATCTAATCTTTCGAATTTACGCATGAATTTTTTGTTTGTCAACACAATCTTAGGTTTTGAAGATTCTAACTGAGATTCTAGATTTATTTTTGAAATATTTGGAGAAATTAAATGAGCAATATGTCCTGCAGAAACTGTACCTAGATAAGAAATTAAAAACTCTATTGAATTGTCAAACATTAATGAAATTACTGATCTTTGAGGAATATCTGGAATTGAACTTGAAAAATCTGAAACTTTTTGAAATAATTTTTCATATGTGATATTTTCTTTATCAATCACTGCTATTTTGTTAGGTGTTTTTTGTGCGAATGATTGTAAATAATCTGTAATTATCATGTTGCAGATTTCACACAATCAAAAAGATCTTGTGCAGATTTTATTTTAATTGCATCATCAAGATTTATTTCAATTTCAAAAAATTCTTCAGCCACTGTAATTAATTGTAATTGAGCAAAAGAATCCCATCCTTCATAGTCTTTTTGATGTTTGTCCCACGCAAAATCACCTTCAAAAGAAGGGAATACCTGAGAAAAAATTTTTTCAATTTCTATTTTTATTTCATCATTATTCAATATAACATGCGACACACAATGGATAATAAATAAACCTTATCAAGTATTTTTAATATGATTGAAAATTTTGGAGTGGGGATCGATATTATTCATATACCTCGATTCATAAAATTATCTTATCTAAAAAATCAGCCATTTTATAAAAAAATTTTTTCAATTTCTGAAATAAAATATTGTTTAAAATTTAAAAATCAATCTGAACATTTTGCTGGGAAATTTGCAATTAAAGAGGCAGTAAAAAAATCACTATGTGAAAAAATAGATTATTTAGATATTCAAACTTCACATAAGGATTCAAAGCCTATTGTCAAATTGAAAAATAATTTATCTTACAAATTTTTAGTATCTATAAGTCATGATGCTGATTATGCCACTGCTATTGTTATCTGTGAAAAATCCGAAAATTAAACTTAGTCAATAAGTTTTCTAGTGAATTTGGCAATTTTTCTTAAAAAATTATTGAAAGCCTGATTACTTTCTTTATTAGCTACCCATTTGGGTACTTCAATTTCATCTTTAAAACACTTAATAATTTCATTATCTTGTACGCTCCGTTCTTTTTGAATTTGTAAATATTGCTTGTTGATAATACTTAGATTTTTGATAATGCTTAAATCTGCTTTAATTTTTTGTAGTGTCATTCTTTTTTTAATATAAAATACATACACTGCCAAATCAACAAGAATTAATGCTGGAATCATTTTCAATAATGTTTTTCTTGAGTAGTGTGTTAGAATACAATATTTTCTATTTCTCTCTAAAAGATAAAATTTTAATTTACTCCATTTGAAACTATATCCTTCAATTGGATGATAAATTATTGATTTTGCAACATAATAAGATTTTATTCCTTGCAATAATCCTCTCCAACATATTTCTAAATCATCATGATAAGCAAACAAAAAAGAATCAAACATTCCAATTTTTTTAAAAATTTTTGCTGATGCAAATAAACATGTTCCCGAAGCACAACCTACAATTTCATTTTCATTAAATTGTCCAACATCTGTGATTCCTTTACTACGAGAATACCCAAACCCGAAAATATTTGTTTCATTTCCTGTACTTAATAGGATTTTATGATCAGTAGTTGCAAGAATTTTTGGTTGGTAAAAACCCTCTCCAAATTTTTCATAAGCTTGAATTAATTCATTTATCCAATTTGAATCAACAATTGTATCGGGATTCAAAATTATTAGAAATTCCCCCTTAGCATTTTTTATTCCTACATTGTTTCCTTCACAATATCCTAAATTTTCATGATTTTCAATCAGGTTTATCTCGTGAAATTTTTCCTTACATTTTTTATGACTATTATCTTTTGAAACATTGTCTACTACAATTATTTCAAAATTTTTAAAATTACTTTTCAGAACAGAGTCCACACATTCAATTAATAGATCTCCGGCATTGTAATTCAATATAATTATGCTAATTAGCGATTCTTTCATGCTCAAGATATTGTGAAATAATAATGTCTTCTTAATATTACTAAGCTCAATTTTTTCAATGATTTGAATTATTCAATATTTTCAAAGTTCCATGACGGTGGAATATTCCTCATTACTTCACTTGAAATTGATTTTTTTTCCATATGATTTAAAATTTTACTAATTTGAGATTCTTCCAAATTTGTTATTTTACTGATTTCTAAAACTGGTATGTTGTTTTCTTTAGAATACCATAATACGTCCATGATTTTGTATGGTATACCAAAGAAAAATTCTTCATCACTTACTTGATAACTCCATGTATCAGGACTTGCTTTTCTATTAATAATTTCAATAGGTATGTCCAAAAATTTTGCTATTTGATAGATTTGTGTTTTAAATAGTCCTGCAAGTGGTTCCAAGTCCACTCCCCCATCACCATATTTGACAAAATAACCTTGAATCCATTCTGATTTATTTGTAGAACCCATTACAATATAATTTAATTTTTCAGCGTAAAAATATTCTAAAGTCATTCTTACTCTATGTTTAATTGATGTTGCTGCTGTTAATGTCAGATAATCATGATATGATAATTTTATTTTGTTTGTATTTCCATTTTTTTCTAAAACTTCTAAAAAAGGAAGTCTTACTCCTTCAAAAGAATTATTTGTTATGGCAACTCTATATTGACAATTTTCATCATATTTGGGAAATTTTCTTTTGACAATATCTTCTCTAATATTGTAAACCCCGTATGATTCTAAGTTTTTTGTAATATCTAAAACCTCACTTTTAATTCCTAATTTGTTTACTAATGCCTCTGCAAATTTTTTACTATCTGTACTTGAATCTTTTTCAGGCATTATTAATCCTAACACATTTTCAGGTCCTAATGCTTTAACTGATAATGCGGTTGTAACAGCCGAATCTATTCCTCCACTGATACCTATCACAATTCCTTTCTTTCTAAATTTTTTTATTGTATAATTTTTTATAAAATCAGTCAAACCGAATATACTATTTTCAATATTCTTTATTTGAAGAATACTATAATTGGAATCCATATTCATAAAATATTATTCAACAATTTAAGTTAAATCATAATATATTCTAAAGAAATATCTTAGTCCCTTCACCTAAAAGAAATTTCCCTCCCTCACGTAAATCGTTATCTTGTAAAATTTTTGAATTATTTGAAATAATACTGTCTTTTATTTTACAATCACAATTAATTTCACAATTTTCCATTATGATACTGTCTGAAATATCAGCTTTTGAAATTTTTGTATGGTTTGCTATACTTGTATTTGGACCAATAACTGCAGATTCAATTACGCAATTTTCTCCAATTATTATAGGTCCAATCAACTTGGTTCCTTTTTTAATTGTTGTATTTTTACCTACCAAAATATTGCCCTCTATAGTTACACTTTCATCTTTTTCTGCATGAAAATATGATTTAAGATCTTTTAAAATTATGTGATTAGCTTGAATAATATCTTCTGGAGTCCCTGTGTCTTTCCAATTTTCAGAAACCATGTTGTAAATAATTTTATTATTTTCTTCTAACAACATTTGTAGCGCATCAGTTATTTCTAATTCATTTCTCCAAGATGGTTTTAGCCTATTGATCATTTCAAATATTTTTGGAGTAAGAAGATAAACTCCTATTACCGCCAAATTAGTGGGTGGGTCTTTTGGTTTTTCTATTATTTTTTTGATTTTTCCATTCTCAATATCTGCGATACCAAATCTAGTTGGATTTTCTACTTCGCATAAAACAATTGATGCATCTGCATCACTATTGTTGAATTCTTTGACATATTCTGTAATGTCATCTTTTAGAATATTGTCTCCTAGAAACACTAGGAATTTTTCATTATTTATAAAATCTTTACAGAGAGAAATTGCATGTGCAATTCCTCTAGGTTGATCCTGTTGTATGTATGAGAATTTTGCACTAAATTTCCCCCCATTTCCATAATAATCCTCTACTTTTTTTGCACCAATACCGCCAATAATTATTGCAATTTCTTTGATTCCTGAAGAAATCATTGCTTCAATACCGTATTGTGACATTGGTTTATTTGCTATTGGAAGTAATTGTTTAGGTCCTGTATGTGTCAGTGGTCTTAATCTGGTTCCATGACCTCCATGAAGTATTATGCCTTTCATATTAGGAAAATTTTACTATCAAACTTAAACTTAGTTTTTCCATGGTGTCTTTTGGAATGCAGAATCAGGTATATTTTTACACCATTCCAAATTTTCTTGATACCAATTCACAGTTTTTTTAATTCCATTTTCAAATGATGTCTTATTTTTCCAATCTATTTCTTTTGTAATTTTTGATGAATTCAAACTATATCTAAAATCATGTCCTGGTCTATCTTCTACAAATTCCATCAAATCAGTATTTTTACCCATAATTTCTAAAATTTTTTCTACAATTGTAATATTATTTAATTCATAATTTGATGAAATATTGTATGATTCTCCTGATTTACCTTTTTCTAAAACTTTTGATATTGCAGTACAATGATCTTCTACAAATATCCAATCTCTAATATTTTGACCGTTACCATAAATGGGAATTTTTTTATTTTTATGTGCAAGTAAAATTACTTTAGGAATAAGCTTTTCAGGAAATTGTCTAGGTCCATAATTATTTGTACATCTAGTTATAATACAATTACAATCATATGTTAAATGATATGCATTAATCAATAATTCTGAAGATGCTTTAGTTGCAGAGTATGGACTTGAAGGATTAAATCTAAATTCTTCTGTTGCACTTTCTTTTTTTAAGCTTCCAAAAACTTCATCTGTAGAAATATGAATTAATTTCTTTTTTGTTCGTTTTATGATCTCTAAAATTCTAAATACTCCTTCAACATTAGAATCTAAAAATGGTTTAGCTTCTGCAATACTTCTATCCACAAAAGATTCTGCAGCAAAATTAATAATTATATCATGTTTGGAAATTAATTTTTCCATTAAAATTTTATCCTTAATATTTCCCTTGATAAATTTATAATTATTATTATTTTTAATATCTTCTAAATTTACTTTATTTGAACCGTGTAACTCTGCATCTAAATTCGTTATTTCCAAATTAGGATTATTTTTTAAATTATATAAAATAAAATTACTTCCAATAAATCCCAACCCACCAGTAACTAATAATTTCATTAAAAATTGTTAATTTTTCACTAAGATAACTATTTAGATATTTTATGAATACTCTATTGAAAACAATTAACATTTTTATTAATTGTACGATATCTTTAGCTATGGATGATGGTATTATAGATGAATTACTTTTAGAAACCCATCTAACAAAGGATGTAACTGACAGTCATGAAAATGGCTCTTTAACCGTAATTTGGAGAGACTGGGATAAAATTATCAAAAATCCTCCTAAGATGATTTATGTTAGTTCAGTTAATCCAGGTGAAATTAAAGGCCCTCATATACACACAAAACGTGATAGTTATTTTATCTGCATTCATGGAAAAGTAGTTTTTATCATCAAAGAGAATGATGGAAATTATAGAGAAATTATTTCTAGTGAAGATGAACCTGTGTTAGTTTATGTACCAAAAAATTTTTCATCAGCTCACATAAATTTATCAAATTCTGTATCCAGAATTCTTACTTTAGCTGATTTAGCTTGGAAACCTAATGATAACGAAATGAAAAATACTCATTTTATTAACTATGATTGGAAAAAATGGAATTAAATTTAATTTTTCTCTAATAACATTTTTATCAAAAATTCACATGAACTTCCTTGATGTGAAAAATATTTTTTGATAAACTGTTTACCATTTATAGTTAAATCATTTCTAGTTTTTTCATCAAACAAAATTTCTCTCATTTTAATTTCCAATTCTGAAATATCTGAAATTGCAATTACAGCATTTTGTTTGATTATTTCTTCTTCTTCAAAGTTTTGTTTTTCTGGTAGAAATACCAATGTTGGTTTGTTTAAAATCAATGCATCTAAAAGAACAGTAGAATAATTTAAAGAAATTAAAATATCACATGTTTCTAGTAAATCTAAAATATCTTTATGTTGATAAATTGGGATTGTTGGATCTATTTTTTTAACAATTGATGTAATGTCAAAATATTCACTTACATGTAGCTTTATGATTGGTTTTTTATTAGAATTTTTTTTAATAAAATCTAATGTTTTCTTTAGATATAATTCCAATCTTTCAATAGCTCTACTATCATTTCCATCAAAATTTACATGAAAAAATAAATTTGATGCAATTAAAATTGTGTTTTCATTTCTAGATTTTTTTTTAAAGAAACGATCATGTCTTGGACTCCCTACAATCGAAATTTGTTTTGAATTAATTTTATGTCTTAAAAGATAATCTTCCATAATTTCACCCCAGACCAACATTTTTGAATTATATGAAGGCAATACTGGCATGATTGAATGGTATTTTTCAAATTTTTTATTTAATGTCATAATACCATGTTGTAAACAAAAAATTGAAATCATTTTTTTATTTGCTACAAAATTAATCTCCTTTTCTTCCATACCTGTATGTGCCCAATCTACAACTGATACAATGTTAATTTTGTCAAACATTTCATTTATGAGAATTAATCTCCCCACACTTTCGCTAAATCGTTTAGTAACTATTTTTAAAAAATCATGTTTAATTATATTCCAAAATGATTCATTATTATGAATAAATATTGTTTTTAGAACGTTTTCATTTTCAAACATTTGTTTTAGTTTATTTTTTAATTCTTTTTGATTAATTTGATTTCTCATTTTTGTATCATTATTTTCAAAATCTTCAATCGATATAACATTGCAATTGGAATTTTTAATTATATGTAATGTTTCAAAATCCCATACTGCTGGCTTTCTCTGATTTAAAATAATAATATTTTTTTCAGAACTAGGAAATGATTTTAAAAAATCTTCATAAAGTTTTGTATTAAAATCTAATAATAAAATAGAATTATTATTTTTTAATGCATTTTTTGTAAATTTAGTTTTCCAAATTAAATTAGAAATTTTATCTACAGCTTTTTTAATTTTAAAATAATTTTTCCTTGAAATTTTTATATTTTTTGTTCCAAATCCTAAATTCACTGGAATAGATATTTCATCAAAAAATAAACCTGATGATGCATTTTTTTCAAATTTTTTTGTTTCAATTTTTCTTTTTTCACAAATCTCATCAACATATTTTTTTAACGAATAAGAAATAATTTTTTTTGGATTTTCCTTTTCTATAATATTTTTAATTCCAATAACTCGTTTTAAAATCATGAAAAAATAACTAGGCATTTCTAATTCCAAAAGAGATCCTAAATTGAGTCCATCATATTCCAAATATTTTTTCAATCTTTCATCTTTATACCAAGATGTTCCTAATTCCAAAGATAATTGATCAATTTCTAATTTATCATTTTTTAAGAAATATTCTTCCACAAGTTTATGTTCAATATTTTTTTCATTTAGTGATTTATGAGATTTAAAATCAAAACTTACAACAAGTGTATTGTTGTTAAATATATTTTCATCAATTATATCAAAATCTATCTCCCCTTCAACTAAAATTATTTCATTCATTTTCTAAATTTCCTTTTTATTATTTGAATTACATCCGATAGAACAAGAAAATGCCCATAGATGTTAATTACAATGAACCAGTCAGAATTTTTTAGAAAATTTTTTACACCCAGATTTTTAGCACACCAAATGGTAAATGGTAAATTCATAAACACTATGCCACTTATTCCAGTTTTCTGATTTTTCAAGTACGAAATTATTCCCTTACTAGAAAATCCCCCTAAATTTTTCTTCATTAATATTTCATCTATTATACGAATTTCACCATATTTCAAAACATTCAAAATTATTGCCAAATCTGAACCTGCGAATGTTGTAATTATCATACTTTTTTTAATTATTGCATTTCTAAATAATGAATAAAATGCAGTAGATCTATCCATACGCAAATAGAGAGTTGATCTTTTTTCAAATGTTCCACTTGATGGAAAAACTTGATCAAATTTTGTTTTTTTGTCAAATCTATATTTGAATTTATTTTTTATATTTTGAAAAATACTTTTTTTAATGATCTTATCTATATTATTTCCAAAATATTCTACATTACTGATGCTTGCTACTATATCTTTGTTTTCTTCAAGTTCTTTTAAATTTTTTTCTAAGAATGTTTTATCATGTTCATCATCTACTGCAAACCACACAAAATAATCTCCTTGTGATTTCTGTAAAACAAAATTAAAATTCCAATATGGTCCCATATTTTTTTCTTGATTAAAAAACTTAATTCGTGAATCTATTTTTTCAAATTTTTTACAAATTTCCCATGTTTTATCTGTAGATGCATTATTTGAAATAATTAATTCAAAATCTTTACAAGTCTGATTCAATATGGACTTGATTCTACTTTCTAATAATTTTTCAGCATTATATGCTGGTAATCCTATACTGATTTTAGGTTTGATATTGTCCATATTTCCTAGTTCCATGAACAATTATGCGAATATAAGACTACACTTACTATGTCAAGTTATATACAGATTTCAAAATTGTACACTTTATGAATAAAAAAATTGAAGAATTATTTGTAAATTTTTATTTGGATCATCCATATTTTCGAAATTTTATGTTTAAATTTAGAGATTTGTTTTATCCCATAAAACCTGCTTTTTCTGGTTGGGGAATGAAAGTAAATCATGAACCACCTTGGATTGATGAACCAAATTCTGTTTTTAACAAAACAAGTAACTATATTAAAAATTTTTTTGAGTTTGGTGCTGTTCATTCTACTGGAATTGATAAACATAATATTGATACTCTTCTATGGAGGCATTGGATTGTTTCATATGCAACTAAACATGCTATGATTTTTTCTAAAGCAGATGAATATAATTTTGTTGAATGTGGCGTTGGTGATGGATTGTCTTCTTATTATACATTAAATGAAATTAATCAAAATACACATATCCAAAATAAAGCAAAACTACACCTCTATGATTCTTGGGGACCTATGAAAAAAGATGGATTACTCGAAAGTGAATCTTCAAATTTAGATAGATATTCTGAACTTGAGTTAGATAAAACAAAAAAAAATCTAAAAAAATTTGAAAAATTTATAGTCTATCATAAAGGATACATTCCAGAAATTTTTAATGATGAACCAAAATCGCCATCTTCGATAGTTTACTTGCATGTGGATCTTAATTCAACTCCTCCAACTATAGCTGCTTTAGAATATTTTTTCTCAAAATTAGTATCTGGTGGAATTATTTTGTTTGATGATTATGGTTGGAAAAATCATAAAGACACAAAAAATGCTGTTGATAATTTTTTTAAAAATAAGCCTGGAATATTGATGCCATTCCCAACAGCTCAAGCAATATTTTTTAAAAATTAAGCAAAGAAAATAAAATAACAAGTTTTAAAACTCGTTCAATTTGTTTTAGGATTTATGAAAAAAAATATTATTCTTGTAGGATGTGGAAATATTGGAAGTAGGCATCTTCAGGCACTAATGAAATTACCTATATCTGTAGATATTCATATTGTAGAAAAGAGTAACAAATCAATAAGTTTGGCAAAATCACGATTAAGTGAAATTAAATTTAATAAAAAAAATCATCAAATTTTCTGGTATACTTCTATAAATCAATTAACACAAAAAAGTGATTTGGTCATCATTTCTACATTATCTCAAGGACGAGTTAATTTAATTTTAAATTTATTAAAAAAAGATAATAAAAAATTCCTTATTGAAAAACCTGTTTGCCAATCTAAACAAGAATATGAGAATCTATTAAAACAAATGAAATCATTTAGAGCAACTGGTTGGGTTAACACCAATAGACGATATTTTGAATCTTACAGAAAAATTAAACAAGAATTAAAAAATTCCAAGTTTTTAAACATTAATGTTTTTTCAAAAGCTTCGGGTTTGGGAACCAATGCAATTCATTTCATTGATCTTTTTTCTTGGTTAACAAATGATTCAAAAATAAAATTAAATGGTGAATTTTTATCCCCAAAATTATTTCCTAATAAACGTGGTAAACAGTTTAAAGAATTCTATGGAACAATAGTGGGATCTGGAAAAAATGAATCGTCTTTATCTCTCTCTTTTTTACCATCAAAAATTGAATCCATTTTTGTTACAATTTCTACAGATATTGCAAATTATGCTATTGATGAATTGAACCAAAATGCTTTCAAGATTGGAAGATACAATAAAAATTTCAAATTTTCATATGAACATGCTAGTAAATTGACCACATTAATCGTTAAAGATATTTTACTAAAAAATACATCATTTCTTCCTAAATTAGATGAATCTTATATAGTGCATGTTGAACTGTTTAGGATCTTTAACCTTCATATAAAAAAGCAGTTAAAAAGACAAGTTTCTTTATGTCCAATAACGTAAGTCATGATTTTAGAAAATTATAATTGGATTACCAATATTTCAAAAGAAAAATTTCAGGATAAATCCATTATTCTTATAGGTACAGGACCTATGGCAAAAGAATATGCTATAGCTTTAACTCAAATGAATATCACTGATGTTACCGTAATATCAAAAAATGATAAAGAAACAACTGATTTTAGTAATTCATTTGATTTTTCAGTTCTTCATGGTGGATATCAACTACATCTTCCTAGTTTAAAAAAGGCTGATCTTGTAATAATTGTCACTCCAATCCCTCAACTTTTAGATGCAGCAAAATTAGCTATTGATTCTGGTCAAAAAAAAATTCTTATTGAAAAACCAGGTTCATTATATCCGGAAAAATTAATCTCATTTTCAAAACAATTAACTGATCAAATTGTAAGAATTGGTTATAATAGATTACTTTATCCTAGTTTTCATAAACTAAAATTTTTAGCTGAACAGGAAGGTGGTATAACTTCTTGCACTTTTAATTTTACTGAATGGGTTCACACAATAAACTTTGAAAAATATCCTTCTGAGGTTTATAGTAGATGGGGAATAAGTAATTCCTTACATGTAATTTCTATGGCAATGGAATTAATTGGAATGCCTAAAAATATTTCTACATATAATTTTGGTAAATTGAATTGGCATCCTTCTGGTTCAATTTTCATAGGATCTGGAATTTCTGAGAATAATATTCCATTTTCTTTCCACGCTGATTGGGGTTCTGCTGGAAGATGGGGTGTTGAAATAATGACTAAAGATAATGTATATCGATTAATCCCACTTGAGGGATTATTTGTATGTAAAAAAGGTAGTGTACATTGGGAACCAATCTCATTAAATCCTGTGTATCCAGAAGCAAAAACTGGTATCGCCGAAGAAATTGCTGTAATGCTTAATGATGAAAAGGAACAGGAGATAGGATTAATTACATTAGAAACAGCTAGTGAATATAATAAACTAGCAGAAAAAATTTTTGCGTACATATAATACCATAAATAGTAACTAACAATTAATCAATAATACCTTGGTGAGTAAAATGAAAAAATTACATAAAATTTCTTGGGCTGAACCGTGTATTGAAAAAGAAGAACATAATGCTATTCAAAAAGTAATTAATTCTAATTGGTTAACTCAAGGACCTATTACTGAGAAACTCGAAAAGAAAATTTGTCAAACAGTAGATTCTAAATATGCTATAGTAGTAAATAATGGAACTTCGGCATTAATTTGTTCATTACTAGCTCATGGAATTGGCCCTAATGATGAAGTAATTGTACCTTCTTTTACTTTTGCTGCTACTGTGAATGCTATAATATCTGTTGGAGCAAAACCTGTTTTGGTAGACTCTGATCCTAAAACTTTCAATACTGAAATTGATTTTGTTAAAAAGAAAATAACTAAAAAAACTAAAGCAATAATACCTGTAGATGTTTCTGGAATGCCTGTAGATGTTGATTCTTTTAGAGAATTCACTGATAAAAAAAATCTAATATTGATTCAGGACTCTGCTGAAGGAATAGGTGCAAAATATAAACAAAAAAATATTGGTTCATTTGGTCATTCAACAATATTTAGTTTTCATATGGCAAAAGTTGTATCTGGAATTGAAGGTGGTTGTATTGTTACTAATGATAATAAAATTGCACAAAAATCTAGATTAATTCGTTCACATGGGGATGCAAATCAATATGATCATAGAGTTTATGGACTGAATTTCAGGATATCTGATCTACATTCATCTATAATTCTTGAACAATTTAAAAAAATAAATAAATTTCTAAAGCATCGACAACTTATAGCAAAAATTTACAAAAATGAATTAAATAATTTTGAATTTCAAGAAGTTCCTAATTTTGTTTCATGCCATCCTTACATGCTTTTTGCACTTTTGACTCCTAAGAAAATTCGAAATAATTTAAATAAATATTTAAACAAAAATGGAATTGAAACAAGAATTTGTTGGCCACCTATACACAAACAGGTTTATCATTCTCGTATTTTTAAAGGTAGTTTTCCAAATTCTGAATATATTCATTCAAAAATAATTAATTTACCTATGGGAAATGGTTTAACTGAAAATAATGCTTTACACATAGTAGAACTTATTAAAAAATGGAAAATTTGACCAAATCTGATAAATAGACATTCATCTAAATTTTCGGTATTCATGTTGCTTCGAGAAGTTATTTTAGATGATTCTGATTTTCTTTATGATCTCTATATGAAAAGAGACTCTAGAGATATTTTAACGCCTATTAAATTGAACGAACAGAATAATTTTGTACAAAATTATTTAGTTAAATCAAACATCCATCCATATCAATCTTGGAACATAATTGAAATTGATAGTAAAAAAATAGGTTCTTTGACTCTACATAAAAAAAATAATGAAATTGGTTATTGGCTTTTACCTGAATTTCAAAATAAAGGAATTGGGACAGAAGCAATAAAAAAGTTCATTGACATTAACAGAAAATCTTACTATACGATTAGAACTCACATTGAAAATAAAAGATCTCAACATATCGCTGAGAAATTAAATTTTACATTATCACAATATGAATATAGATTAGAATTATAATTTTTTAAAAAATAAATTATTTTATTGAATTTTGAACAAGGTGAATATTTTGTTTTATTTTTTCAATAGACAAATTCATTGTTTCAAGAATTATGGGAATATTTTTGAATTTTTTTAATTTTGAAACTGCCCAACATTTTTGACTCAAACCTCTATGTTGATCTTGAAGTCCGTTATTATTACTTACATGAAGAGCATATGTGTTCTTGCTACATTTTTGAACAAACTCATCTTTATCAAATTTTAACCAATGTGATGTAACTGCTGTATGGCCTAAATCTATTAACAATCCTAAAGATGATTTTTTAAAATTTTTATATAATTTTTCAATTTCTTGATATTCTGCAAATAAACACAAATCATTCCTATTTTCTACCAAATTGAATTTTTGAACTACATTTGGTTCCATTGCAACTTTGATTCCTCTACTGTTTGCATAATTTATAATTCCTTCAATTTCATTAACAAAAATTTCTATTGCATCATTTCTATCACTAATATCAATTCTAGGCATTGCTTTTCCTAATTTTGGTGGATCAACTGTAAATCCTGCATGAAATGTGTATAGTGGACTTTCAATATCACAACAAAGATCAATAGCTTTTTTTGCTAATTTTGAACTTTTTTGCCTAATGATTTTATTTTTTGATGCTAAATTAAAATTAAATGGAATTTTTGGTGGTGGAAAATAATTATGAATTATAAAATTGAAGTCAAATTGTTTCAAAATTTTTGTATCAAAATATGTGTGAACCGAACCTAATTCTACATTTTCAATTCCCCCTTTTTCATATTCTGTTAGAACTTTTACGATATTTTTAGGATATTTGAGACAATTCGTAGAAGCATAAATTTTGGAATTCATTATCATTTAGTTATTTTGGTTAATATTTGATTATTTCCCAACAAAATTCTTATTATTATTACTATAAAATCATCATTGTTGAAATTAAAAAACTCTGAAAAATTAAAATTAAAAGCTAAACGTCTAATCCCAGCTCAAACTCAAACATTTAGCAGATCTGCAACCACTTTCGTTGAAGGAGTTTATCCAGTGTATGCAAAATCTGCTAGTGGTTCTCATTTTACTGATGTTGATGGAAATAAATTTCTTGATTACCTGATGGGACTTGGACCAATCACATTGGGATACAATTACAAAAAAGTCAATAAATCAATAATTAATCAACTAAAAAATGGTATTATTTTTTCACTTCCTCACCCTCTAGAAATTGATTTAACTGAATTACTTTGTAAAATAATCCCAAATACTGATATGGTAAAATTTGAAAAATCTGGATCCAATGCAGTTACGGGAGCAGTAAGAGCTGCTAGAGCTATTACCAAAAGAAATAAAATTGCTTATTGTGGAAGTGGTGGTGTTTGGCATGATTGGTATGCTGCATCAATTAGTAGAAATGATGGAGTTCCATCGTTCAACAAAAAACTGATCAAAACTTTTGATTATAATGATTTAGATGGGTTAGAACAAATTTTTGAAGATAATAAAAATGAAATTTCATCAATCGTTCTTGAACCATCAGTGTATGAAATTCCAAAAAAGAATTTTCTTCAAAAAATTAGAAAAATTGCAGATAAAAATAATGTTGTTTTAATATTAGATGAAATTGTAACAGGATTTCGTTTTGATCTTGGAGGTGGACAGAAATTCTTTGATATTAAAGGTGATTTTGTATGTTTTGGAAAAGGAATGGGCAATGGTTTACCTATTTCATCTATTTCAGGTAAATCTGAATTTATGAAAATTTTTGAGAAACTTTGGGTTTCAACAACAAATGCTAGTGAAACCCTTTCACTTGCAGGAACACAAGCAACTATTACTGAAATGAAAGAAAAGAAAACCATCCAAAAATGTTGGAAAATTGGGAAAAAACTGTTTGACGGTTGGAATAAAATTGCGGATTCTTATAATATATCATCAAAAATGATTGGATATCCAATTCGTATGCAGATGCAATGTTTTGATTCACATGGTCATGAATCAATTGAGTTTAAAGCATTAATTTTACAAGAAATGGTTAAACAAGGAATTTTCATGTCTCCTGGACCTTCTTTTATTTCATACTCTCATTCTGAAAATGATGTTAAATCTACCCTAAATGCATTTTCATATGTATGTAAATTTATTCAAAATAAAATACATGATGACAATTTTGTAAGTTTTCTAGAAGGTTCTTTACCCAAAACCATTTACACTCATTCAATTAAACCAACTAAAAAAATAAAAAAAGAAAGGAAATAAAATGAAATTAAAACTAGATAAAAAAACATTTGATTTATCAAAAAATGTATTTGTTATAGCTGAAGCAGGTGTAAATAATAACAATAGTTTATCTATTGCATACAAAATGATTGACAAGGCAAAAGAAGCGGGAGCTGACGCAATAAAATTTCAAACTTTTATCACTGAAGAAATTCAACTAAAAAATTCTATAAAACCTAATTATCAAAAAAATATTGATTCTAATTACTTTGAAATTATTAAATCATTAGAACCATCCTTTGATGATCAAAAAAAAATTTCCCAATATTGTAAGAAGAAAAAAATTATCTTTTTATCTACTCCATATGATGAGAAAAGTGTAGATTTTTTATCATCAATAGATATCCCGCTATTTAAAATTGCATCAACTGATCTCACAAATTCTTTTTTATTAAAATACATTGCTAAAAAAAATAAACCTATATTTCTTTCAACAGGGCTTTCAACTTTTAAAGAAATTAATGAATCTGTAAAATTACTTTTTAAATTCCATGTGAAAAATAAACTTGTACTTTTTCATACTACATCTAGTTATCCTACTATAAATGATGAAATCAATTTGAATATAATTCCAGAATATGCAAAACGATACAAAGTGATTGTAGGATTTTCAGATCATAGTCCAAATGAAGTTGCAAGTTTGGGTGCTATTGCATTGGGTGCTAGAGTATTGGAAAAGCATTTTACTTTAGATCGTACGATGCCTGGTCCAGATCAATCATCTTCTTTAGAACCTCATGAGCTAAAAGAATGGATAAAAAAAATTAGGTTAATGGAAAAATCATTAGGCTCAAATTTCAAGAAAATAACAAAATCTGAATCTAAAAACCTGTCAATGAGAAAAGTTATTGTGATAAAACCTATTTCTAAAGGGGTAAAGATTACACTTGAACATCTTTCTGCAATGCGAGGAAACAAATCAGGAATTCTACCTTTAGAATCAAATGTTAAAAAAATTCTAGGCAAGAAATTAGTTAAAAATATTTCAACAATCAAAGAATTTTCATGGAATATGATTGAATAAAATCATTAAAGTCTTGATTAAATTTAATTAAACATTATATCGAGGCAATTTTGAGATTATACAATTGACAAAGGCACTCATTACAGGAATTACAGGACAAGATGGACCATATTTAGCAAAATTTCTTCTAGAAAAGGGGTATGATGTTGTTGGAACTTATCGAAGAACTAGTCATAAGAGCTTTGAAAGATTAGAAGCATTTGATATTTTAGGAAAAGTGGATGTGATTCGAGCTGATCTTACTGATCAAATTTCACTCAATAAAGCAATCAAAGATACAAAACCTGATGAAGTGTATAATCTTGCAGCTCAATCATTTGTAGGTGTATCATTTGAACAACCTATCCTTACATCAAATGTTACCGGATTAGGGGCAATTAGACTTTTTGAAGCTGTAAAAGAATTTAATCCTGATTCAAAAATTTATCAAGCTTCATCGAGTGAAATGTTTGGAAATACTGATGAGATTAAAAATGAAGATTCTAGATTATATCCTGCAAGTCCATATGGAATTGCAAAAGTTTTTGCTCATAAATCTGCTCAACACTATAGAGATGCGTATGGAATGTTTATCTCATCAGGAATATTATTTAACCATGAAAGTCCTTATCGAGGATTAGAATTTGTTACAAGGAAAATTACTAGTGCAATCGGAAATATTATTTCAAAAAAACAAGATAAAATTATTTTAGGAAATATTAAAGCTAAAAGAGATTGGGGATTTGCAGGTGATTATGTTAAAGCTATGTGGTTAATGCTTCAACAAGAAACAGCAGATGATTATGTTGTTGCAACAGGTAAGTCATATTCTGTAGAAACATTTCTTGACAAGGCATTTGATTATTCTGGATTGGGTGATTGGAAGGATTATGTAGAAACCAGTGAAAAATACATGAGACCCTCAGACATTGATAATTTAGTAGGTGATGCTTCTAAAGCAAAAAAAGAACTCAATTGGGAACCAGAAATGTCTTTTGAAAAATTAGTTAATCTAATGGTTGAGAGTGATCTCCCTAAAAACAAATAACTATGAATTCTTTTTTAGAAAATGAGATCTACAAATGAATTGCGATGTACTTATTCCTGTAAGATCTGGAAATACCAGACTTCCAGGAAAAGCATTGAAAAAAATTGATGATAAGGAAGTTATTTTATATTTAATAGAACGACTGAAATCCTGTAAAAATATAAGAAAAGTCATTGTTTGTACAACTTCTTTACATTCAGATGATGTACTGGTTGAATTATTAACTCTGAAAAAAGTAGATTTTATTCGTGGGAGTGAAAAAGACATTCTAAATCGATTTCTTTTAGCATCAAAAACATTTCAAACAGATTTTATAATTAATGTGGATGGTGATGACATCTACACAGACCCCTTCTATGTAGATCAAATGGCTCAACATTTTGAAAATACAAATGCTGATTATATTGATATGATTGGTTTCCCATTTGGTTTTCGTTCTGTAGGATTTTCAAAAAACGCATTAGAAAAAATATGTGAATTAAAGGACACCAATGATACTGAAACTGGTTATCGTGATTATTTTACAACTATAGATATTTTTAAAATTTCTAATATGCATTATGATTCTATTAAATTTCCCAAAGAATTACGATTATCGCTTGACTATGAAGAAGATCTCAAATTGGCTAAAATAATTTTCAATAAATTGGGAAATAACTTTCATTTGCTCAATATTTTAGATTTATTTGAAAATATGCCTGAATTATTAGAAATTACTTTAAATCTTGAGACTAGATGGGAGCAACATTATAAAAATAATCTTACTAATTTTTCATTAAAGTAAAAATGATTAAAAAAATGAATAAAATTCTCATTGTTGGTTTAGGGTCTATGGGTAAAAGGAGAATAAGAAATTTACAAAAACTAGGATGTACTCAACTATTTGGATTTGATTTACGTGAAGATAGAATTTTAGAAACAAAGAAAAAATATAAAATAAAATGTTTTAATAATTTTAAAAATGCTCTAGATGAACAACCTGATATAATGATAATTGCTACACCGCCTCATTTACATAAAGAATATGCAAAAAAGGCTATTCAACAAAGTATTCATGTATTTCTTGAAGTGAATTTATTACGTAAACATGTTCAATCAATTTTAAAATCTTCTGAAAAAAATACTAGTATTGTTTGTTCATCTAGTACTATGAAATATCATCCCGTTGTAAAAAAATTGAAAATATTAATGGATCAGAAAAAAATAGGAAAAATATATTCTATTCATCATCACGTTGGTCATTTTCTACCTAATTGGCATCCTTGGGAAAACTATAAAGATTTTTTTGTATCCCGAAAAGAAACAGGCGGTGCTAGAGAATTAGTACCTGTAGAATTAATTTGGTTGACATACGTGTTCTCTGATATCAAATCAGTATTTGCTAATGTTAACAAAATTTCAAAATTGGATGTAAAAATTGATGATAATTATCAATCAATTTTAGAATTTAAAAATAATATCTTTTGTACTTTGAATATTGATGTTTTTTCAATTCCTTCTGTTAAAGAAACAAAAATTATTGGTGAAAAAGGAACCATAGTTTGTGATTTTAATAAATCACAAATAAAAATTAACAAAGGTTCGGGATGGAAATTAATTAAACTATCTAATGGAAAAGTTGCATCAGGATATACAGGAATTACGCCTGCTGAATCATTATATGAAGAAGAAATTTTTGACTTTCTTAAAACAATCCAAAAAAGAAAATTATATTCTTTTTCATTAAAAAATGAATTAAAAATTTTAAAAATTTTAGAAATGATTGAAAAAAGTAGTAAATTAGGACGAAAAATTCTTTTAAAATAAATTTTTGTTGAAATATACTATTAAAAATTTAACATAAATCAAAAATATTTTCAAAGATTATTCATTATTTAATTTTGATTTAATAAAATCAATTGATTTTACAGGTGATGGGTTTGTTTGATCTAATATCGATTTGTAAATTGAAGTATAATCTAATAAATAAATTAAATTAATCAATTTAGATAAAATATTTCCTTCAATTGAAATTATTTCATTATATTCAATATTTTTTTCCAGAAAAAATTCTTTTAGGATTTCCCACCTTTCTTTTGTTTTTATATTATCTTCTTCACCTCTAATTAAAATTGGTTGAATGATAGATTTTTTTTCCCATGAAACAATTCCGTTATGACAAGCTTCAATCACATCTTCTGATGCAGCATGCATTTTTGCATTTTCTTGAAGTGAATTTTTGAATCTTATAGCAGCTGATTGTAATCCAAATGGATAATAAATAAATGGAATAGATGTTATCCATTTTGCTAAATTTAGAGAAGGATTTTGATTTGTTAAATTCAAACTATTTATTTTCTTGTTGAGCATTTCTAATTCTTCTATAGATTCTGTAATATTTTCTTGTTTAATTTTTAATGTTTGATGAAGAACTTTAAGAATGGAATATAGATATGACGGAAAAGTTGCTCTAGGTGAATGATATTTTTGAACAAATCTATGTTTGATATTATTTTTATAACAAAACTCCTGAATTTTCCCCCCTGATGAAAATACAATAATTTTACTTTTCAATTTATACGCTGATTTCAAAACAGATAATGTTTCAATAGTATTCCCTGATACACTTACAATGACAACTAACGTATCTGAATTTACAGTTTCTGGAAGTAGATATCCTTTGATTACATTTACATGAATTTTAGTTTTTGAAAGAATTGATGCAAACATATCACCTATTGCACCAGAACCTCCCATTCCAGCAAATACAATATGTTTTACATTCTCAAAATCTTCACATTCTTGTTCAGATTCAAAAGATTCTTTAGCAATTTGTGGCCATTTATCGTAAACTTTGTACATTTGTTCTGAATCATATTTTTGTAAATCAGAAATTTTCAATATTTTTAGTTAAATTACCACAATAAAATATCTACCTTAATAATTTAAGAATGATTTTTTTTGTTTTCTTAAAACAATGGGTTTTAACAAATTTTCCGATGAATTTTAATTATCCAAATTTTGATCTAGTTTCAATTGATAGAAACTAATGCTAATTCATCATTAAGAACAGTTGAATGGAAAAATAATAAGGTTGTAATGGTAGATCAAACGAAACTTCCTAATAAATTAGTATTTGTTGAATATGATGATTTTAACCAAGTTGCAGATGCAATTAGTACTCTAGTTGTCAGGGGTGCACCTGCAATAGGTGTATCTGGAGCATTTGGATTAGCTTTAGTAGTTTTACAAAGTAACGCAACAAACAAAGATGAATTATTATCTGATTTAGAAAATGCAAAAAATATTCTATTTGCAACTAGACCTACAGCAGTAAATCTGGGATGGGGATTAGAAAAAATTATGAATGTTGCAAAATCTGGAGATTCTGTAGAACAAATTAGAGAATTAGTGATACAAACAGCTAAAAAAATGGCCGATGAAGATATTGAAATTAACAAGACCATGGGAAAAAATGGATCTATTTTATTTGATAATAATGACACAATTATGACTCATTGTAATGCCGGAGCATTAGCTACTGTTGCATATGGCACTGCATTAGGTGTTATTCGTGCAACTAGAGAGAGCGGGAAAAATATTAAGGTTATAGCAACTGAGACTAGACCGATTCAACAAGGATCCAGATTAACTGCTTTTGAGTTAAAACATGATGGTTTTGATGTTAGTTTGATTCCTGATACTGCTGTTGGTTATTCCATGGCGAATGGATTAGTGAATAAAGTTGTAGTGGGAGCTGATAGAATTGTAAAAACTGGTCATATCTTTAATAAAATCGGAACTTATCAAGTAGCAACTATGGCAAAACAACATGGAATTCCATTCTATGTTGCAGCTCCATTGTCAACCATTGATTTGGAAACTAAAGCAGAAGATGTCATTATTGAGATGCGAAAAGGAAGTGAAGTGACTGGAATTGGTGATAAAAAAACAGCCCCAGATGATATCAATGTAATTAATCCAGCATTTGATATGACTCCGCCTGAATTAATTTCTGGAATTATCACTGAAAAAGGTGTGGCTACTGCACCTTATGAGGAATCAATTCAAAAATTATTCAAAGCTAATTAATAGAAAGTTTTTATTGTTTTTCAAATCCTTCATATCAATATGAGTATTGTTTCTGCACAAGCAATTGAAGATTCTTTAAAACAATGTATGGATCCTGAAGTTCCTCTAAATATTGTAGAAATGGGATTAATTTATGGAATTGATGTTGCAGAAAATAATGATGTAAATATAAAAATGACAATGACTACGCAAGGTTGCCCTCTTCATGAAACTTTAGTAGAAGATGCAACTAGATTTGCCAAAAAAGTTCCAGGAGTAAATAATGTCAAAATAGATATTGTGTGGGAACCTGCATGGTCAATGGATAAAATGACTGAAGAAGGGAAATTAAAGATTAAAAATATGGGTGCTGCTATGAATACGCCTGCACCAATTAATTATGAAACTGCTCTACCTCAAGGTGTTGGTAAACTAGTTCAACAAGAAGATGGTTCTATGGTATTGGCAAATGAACATGATCAAGGATTTATGGTAAACCAAGCAATAGTTGATTTTTGGAAATCATGTAATGGACAAAGAAAAGTTACCGAATTAGTAGAAGTTTTTGCTCAACAGACAGGATTACAAAGAAAACAAGTAGAAAAAGAAGTCATGCAATTACTTCAACAATTACGTGATGGTGGATTAATTGCAATTGCAGGACAACCTGACACACCAAATGTAGAATTTAAAAAATAATTTAAAAAATATAGTTTGAATTTGCACCATCAAAGTTTATTGTAACACCTGTTAGATATTTTATTTTATTCTCAATTATTGATTTTACAAAATTTCCTATCTCTTCAGGCTCACCTAATCTCTTCATTGGTAAAGTTTTTTCATATTCTTTCACATTTTTAATTAACTCTCTAGTTCTGTCTGTATTGATTGGACCTGGTGCAATGTTAATACAACTAATATTTTTTTGAGCATAATCTTTGCTTAATATTTTAAAGACTTCACTAAATGCTGCACGATATGCTGATGAAATTATTAATTTTGGATTTGGCTCTTTAATCACATTTGAGCTAATCAAAAATATGTATCCTCCATCATTAATTTTTATATTCTGTAAAATTGTACAAAATCCTAAAAATAATTGATTGTGGTATAATTTCCAATCCTCTTCAGTAATACTAAAGAATTGTTTTGGTGCTGGACCGCCTGTGTTAAGAATCAGAATATCTGTTTGATTATGATTTTTTATAAATTCTTTTACACTCTTCAAATCTGAAGTATCGATATCATTTTTGGAGGCTGTAAAAACATTAATTTCTATTTTTTTAAGTGCATCAGAAATTGCTTTACCAATTCCCCTTGAACCACCAAGAATAATTGCATTAGTCATGTCATTTTTAAAATATTATTGTATAATTAAATTTCTTTAATTTCAGTAATTGTTCCTAAAACTGAATCCATCTGAATAATTGCCTTTTTTTCACCCCATCCTAATGCAACATACCAATCTCCTGCATCATCATGATATTTTGTCTCTAGAGTTTTGATGATATCTGGTTTTACATCATATTTTTTTGCAATACCCGATACTGCAAGTGCAATTGCATCTTTTTCTTTTTCCAACCTTCTTTTCATTAAACCTATTCCGGGACTCATAATTTCTGTACATTCTGTGTTCTAATATAGTTAATTAAGGAAATTACTCGCAAAATCTAATTTTTAAAATGATAAATTTACAATATTTCAAATAGTGCTTTTTCTGAAAAAAATTAAAATGAAACTCGTTTCAAATCTGATAAATTCCATTCCAATACAAACTACCACACTTGTTTCTCTAGTTTCTATTCTTGCAGTTTTTGGACCATTTATTTCAGTTTCTGGAGGATTTTGGGATGCAGTTAATCATTTGATAAATGAACCTGAATTTTTTTGGAGTATTCAACACATGGTTGTTTATTTTGGAGTTTCTTTGGTTGCATCAGCTGGTTTTTTAGGAATCCTTCTTTTAACAAAAAAATCAGTACATGGAACTCTAAAAACTGGAATTTTACTTGTAGTTATTGGCGCTATAATTCAACTAGTGGCAGGTTTTGCAGATTCTATTTCTCATGATGTGTATGGTATTGATGGATTAATTTCATGGACACATCAACCACTTGAATTAGGTTTAGTTTTAGCAGCACTTGGTGGATTCCTAGTACTAAAAAATAGAGAACATACTAAACTCAAAATTTTAATCCCATTTTCCATAATTGCTTTTCTTTTCTTTACAACATGGCTTGTCTTTAATTTTGCTTTAATTTTTGGACATACAATACAATGTATTTACATTCATGTAATATTTTCATCAGGATGTTCAATTCTATAATTTCTTAATTTAACAAATGATAAAATTACAATCATAACTCCTCCTGCAAAAGTCATGATTCCTGAATAAATCATTTCCTTTACCTTTGTATTTCCTAACTCTATTTGTACTTCAATTGGGTACTCTAACGTATTGACAACATTTATTGTGTATTTTCCATTATTCTCAAAATCAAAATAACTTACAGACATTTTTGTCTCTACATTTTTTTCTGAAATTATATTATCCTCTTCATCTAAAACTTGAGCAAATATTTCATATTTTAGAAATTCAGGCATGAGAATTTTATAGTATCCCACTCCCACTCCTTCAAAATATAATTGAATTTTATGAGATTGTAATGGTTCTAAAGTAAATTCTTCTGAAATTTTTTCACCTTCTATGAATATCACTGATGTCCAAATTATTCCTATCACACTTAGTATGATTCCAATTTTAAATAATGAAATTTTCAATTTAATGACTGTGTACATTATTTGTTTAATAAAATAATCTAAAGGGCTCGGAGGGCTTCGATCCCTCGACCTAGCGGTTCGAAGCCGCTCGCACTATCCAGACTGTGCAACGAGTCCAAACAAGTAAGAATTTAACAGGCCT